>Ga0256847_1000134_pt1 | contig 50989 bp, 42 predicted proteins | sample TeddybearmetaG_FD_189099 | JGI IMG/M metagenome (GOLD analysis project Ga0256847, IMG submission 189099) | Hydrothermal vent microbial communities from East Pacific Rise, Pacific Ocean - Teddybear | ecosystem: Environmental > Aquatic > Marine > Hydrothermal vents | place: Pacific Ocean: East...
TGTTATTTTATCTTTCTACGGCGTTAAAAAGCCTCGCCAATGCGCTGCATTGTCTACGCCTGCCTGCCGGCAGGCAGGTTTTTTGCCTTGTTGAAAAATAAAATACCTGCGTATAAAAGCGTACTTTATTAATGTATCATTCCTAAGTCAGCATTTTTTTCTCTTAACTTATCACTCTTACATTATACTATTATATAAATAATTGAATGCTCAATTGTTAACAACAATAAATCGAATAAAATAATTCGAAAATAATTCGAAGTAACAATTTTTCAGTCCAATTATGCCTTAGTTGTATTGTGGTCTTTACAGGTTTGACTAACTCGAACTCATATGCTGCAACAAGGATGTTGATAAATAATTGCAGAACAACATACGCATCAAAAGAATACGTATAATAAAAAAAGTTAATCTAAAATAAACATGAAAATAAGCCTCAATAACAATAGTAAAGGTAATCAAAATACACTGGAAATCAAAAGGATACGAAATTGTCTTGACTTATGGACAGAGGTGATCTAATACAAAAATCATTTCATTACTTTTTTCTTCCATTTTCCAAATGGAATGCTAAATGATAAACTAGGAATCCCAATTCCACCTGCTATAATCCCTCCCACGGATAATGAAAACCCACTATTGAATAGAAATTCAAAATTTGGAGCAAATATGGTAGTATTGTCGATATAGAAAAAGTCTATGACAAACCTGGTTTTAAAAGATAGGGATAAACTTAAGTTACTGAATATTCCTATATTCCCTAACCCATCTGAATAAAGATAATTAGGGGCTACAGTGAGATTTGTTCGTTTGCTCCCATAAGTAAATGGAATGCTAGCCATAAGAGCATTTCCTTCATTGTTGAAATAGTACTTTACCGACATTCCAGCATGGAATAAATCAGAAGTAGATAAACTATATTTTGCTCCGACCTGCAACAGTGGTGCAGCATCACCACCTGAAAAAATTAAACTGGCAGTTTCGAATCCAAGAGCTAAATTAAAATTGTCTGTTAATCCAAAATTAAACTCGTTGCCAAATATATAGTAGTTTTTATAATAGTGGTTGCCTCTCCCATTCGGTAGAGCAGTTTGTACGTAGTAAGGTACACTAGCATTTGGTATGTCATCAAAGTGAGGAGAAAGCATGCCATTGTGAACAGTTTTGATATCCTTTCTGTCAAACACCATAGGTCCAAAATCAATATGGTTGATAAAGATTGAATCCGGTGTTATATTGATTAACTCTCCTACAAAAAATTGTTTATTATTAGTTTCGACAGTCACCATATTAGTAGTGTCTGATGTCTGTGCATATGTCTCAGTTGAAAAGTAAAATATAAGAAATAATAGAGCAAATAAATATTTCATAATTGGTAAACTTATACTGGAAAGAATTATTGAGTGACTATTCAATTTATCTTAGAATCACTTATAATTTATTAGTCTAAATCTAAACGAAATTTTTATTAAAATTGTATTTGGTATTAGAAAAGTAGATTGAAGTGGTTTAAGATCTCCGAGATAAACGGAACAGCATGGTTTGCTGTGTAGGAAACAACTGAACTTTTAAACCATTTCAACAATAATAATTATGGTTTTATTCTGTTAATCCCTTCTAAGAATGGTACAAATTTAAATTGTCCAAATTCTTCTTTTTGGTATTGTGTTGGAGATGTTTTCTTAATCCTCACCATTGTTTGAATTTCGCCTTCACCCAATGGAACGACTAAAATACCTCCTACTTTGAGTTGGTCTAATAAGACCTGAGGTACATGAGGAGCACCGCATGTAATCAGTACTCTGTCAAAGGGAGCAAATCTAGGAGAACCTTTATATCCATCACCAAGCAGAGTTCTAATCCTGCCATATCCCAAGTTGTTAAGTAGTTCGTCTGTTTTGTAAAATAATTTTTCTTGACGCTCTATTGTATATACTTTAGCACCCATATATGCTAAAACACAAGCTTGGAAACCACTTCCTGTTCCTATTTCGAGTATCTTTTCTGTACCAGTGAGTTCAAGTAAGTTTGTTTGAATCGCTACAGTATAAGGTTGAGAAATGGTTTGGTCTGAATCTATTGGAAAAGCAACGTCAGTATAAGCCCATTTTGCAAATGCACTGTCTAAAAATAAATGTCTGGGAATATTCATGAAAGCTCTGAGGATTCTATCATCTTTAATACCCTTTTGCCTTAAAGTAGTAATTAATTTTGAACGTAAACCCTGATGGAAATAACTGTCTTTCAATTTTTAAATTTTTACCTTATAATATTAATGTATTGTTATTCAATATAATATACATCTTTAATATTTGCAATATGTAAATAAAGCTGTTTTTATCGAAATTCACAAGAGTTTTTAAAATTATTAAAAGAACTATTGTAGATAAAAACAATAATGATGTTTCCTTTTTAAAGGATTAGTATGTTATTTTAGAAACATGAAATGGAGAGAAATAGTGCCATTTTATAAATGCTTTGGTGTTAATCACAAATTGCATAAAATTTTGTTTGACCACAAAGAGCCCATGGTGTCACAAAGGAAGCACTAAGTTTGATGTTGTTTTTTAGGGGGGATCTGCAACAATATCATTGTTAGAATAGGGAATTAGTTAGATTTCTTAACTACGCATAAGTATCAATCTAAGAAATTAATATATTAAATACATAAGTGATTGTACCATTGGGTATGGTAGATAATTTTAACACAAAATAGACTCTAAAATGTGTATAATTACTCAGATCCAAGCCACTAAATTTTAGGCAATATTTAATATGGACAACTAAAAATTTACTATCCCAAAGAGATGACATTCTTACAACGATGGATGTAATCCATCGACAAGTTTATCAACTAAAGTCAGGAATCCTGAAGGGATCACTAGAGAATCAAAAGCTGGTCAATTTATTGACTGACTTTTGTGTTTTATGGAGTTCACCAAGCTTGTTTGAGTGATCGGAATAAAGCACAAAAGTCAAGGGCTGCGAATGCAGAATAGCTTTTGATTTTGACCTTGGAGCACAAAAGGATCGATTATATCAATCCTGTAGGGATGAAACTATCATATTTTGTCAGAGAGATATAATTTCAGAATAGACCCAGATGATAATAACGCCTATTCAGGGCTATGATAAGAGCATACTTGTAAGATGGTTGTTACCCATCATTATAGTAGTATTATCCCGTTGGGATTCATAGAAAAGAAAAAGCCTGAAAAATTTATATTTTTCAGGCTTCGAAATATAAATTCGAACTATGATTATTTTACTGAAGTATGATTTTTTCGGTATGTACTTTATCCTTTTGCATAATATTAATAAGTATAGTTTGACCTTTGTATTCAGATAAGTCTATAGATTGTATAAATGGAATTTTAACCTTTTTAAGTGTTTTTAATACATGACCATTTATTGAATAAAAGGTAATATCTGCTGGTGATTTGTCATCAATATCAAAAACTAGATTGAATAACCCATTTGAAGGATTAGGACTTATATTTAATTTTTTAAATTTTAACTCCCTCAACTTTGCTTCTTCTATTTGATCATTCTGTAATTTGAATTTCACTGGCAAGACATATTCGAAATTTACATTTTTATTCTCGACGATACCAGGAGTCCATGGTGTTTCGATTTCTGCCATCTTATCCATCATATTCAATACATTTTCATCAATACCCCAACCTAGAGATTCTTTTAAGCTAGCATGTTGGATTTTTCCATCAGAACCGATAACAAAACGCACGATAGCCATACCTTCTATACTATTTTGGATAGCATCTTTAGGATAGGTCACATTTTTAAAAACAAAATCCAGTAATTTGTTAACCGATTCTTCTTCAGTAGATGCTCCTGGAAATAAAGGCTTCTTATCAACTTCATGCACAATCTTATTTTCTATTTTTGCTTCATTTGATACGACTTTGATCTGAATACTACCTGGGTCATTAGCTTCTCTAGTTCCTGAACATCGCAAATGGATATCCTCCAAGAAATACCTGTCTCCAACTTTAGCGGACTGAATTTGATTTTTTGTGAATTCAGAAAAAGTTCCAGCTTTGCATATAGACACAGTTGCTTCATCTTTGTTTTTTGGGACGTGTACTAATCTATATCCATGAATTTTGCAATCAGAGTGAATACCAGCTGCAGCTGTCAAGGTTTCTATATTTTCCATAGATCTGAAATCAGTCTCAGTAATTAATAATGCATGATTTAAAATTTCATTCTTTTTCACATCATTAGGCTTGTCACCACTTTCCAACTTGAATTTTATAGGTAGTGTATAATTCAATCTTACTAATCTACCAAGTTGTTTGCCTGGTATCCATTTAGGCATGAGATCTACAACTCTCTTAGCTTCTACACCAGTTCCAGCTCCTGGATCTCTTAATATTTTACTGGAAGAGATAGATCCATCTATATCGATGATCAATTGAATTACGGCAACTCCTTCAATACCTTTTTGTCTTGCTTCTTTTGGATATTTTATATTTGTATAGATGAATTCAAGCAATTTATTTTTAGAACAATCTTCTTTTTCAGATTGTGACATGTTAGATTCTTCACAGCCTGAGAATCTAGGCATTTCTTCTACCACTTTGTAAATCTCATTCTCACCAAATCGGAATTCATGGGTATTATCATTGTTGATTTTTAAATTCTCATTTATTGCCTTATTAGATTTTTTTCCAAAAGCCTTGACATTTGCCATGAGATTTTTCTGATCGTCTGTTATTTTCTTATCATTATCAAGTTGCTGTGATTTTTCGATAAATGTCACATTAACTTTAGTTTCTTTTTGGAGATAGGAGTCATTAATAATTTTAAGAGTTCCTTTGGCATAGTCAATATTGTAGTCTGTTCCTTCAATCAGGATCTGCTCTCCGACTTTTACACGAATTGTTTCTTTGGTCAGATTTGAGCCTAAGTTTGTTCCTTCTTTAGATATAAAATGGACATTCTTTCCACTCAAGTTGGTTTTTATTTCTTTAGGAGAGCTATCTCCTTCCAATTTAAATTTTACAGGAAGTGTATACTGCACTCTGACGGCATTTCCTTTTTGAAATCCTGGTGTCCAATTCGGCATAGCGTTTACTACCCTCAATGCTTCTTGACCACATCCGCCTCCAATTTCTCTAATTATCGTACCATTTGATATCTTACCGTCTTTCTCTACGATAAATTGTATTATGCTCATTCCTTGTATGCCAGAATTTCTAGCTTCTGCAGGATACTTCACATTTTGAAAAATGAAATTTAGCATTTCTTTTCTCGCGCAGTCATCTTTCTCTTTGGCTGTACCTTTTTGATCCTCACATCCAGGAAATCTAGGCATTTCTTCTACTACTTTGAAGATTGGGTCTCCTTGTTCTTCATGAATAACTTCTATTCCATTTTTGTCTTGAACATTTTCAGTGGTTTGACTCGATGAAAAAATAATAAGCATAGCTATCAATACTGGGATAGCAGCTAAGTATTTTACCATGGCTGGCCGTTTAGATTTTTCTTTGTACATCATTGTAATACGTTTTTTAATTTGTGAATGAAAAAAATGATTAGCTAAGGCAATCTCAAGTCCGGATGTCGACTGCCTTAGCAATAGCTGGCCATAGCTACTTCTATTATGATCCTTTGTGACATATGCGTCAGCTAGGAATTCATGTGATTGTCTGAGGGCATTTTTGAAGAATATTAATATTGGATTGAACCAAAAAAATACCTGGAGCAATTCAGTAAAAACAATGTCTAAGGAATGCCATTGGTTTGCATGTAATTCTTCGTGTTTCAATACACGTACAACATCTTTATTCAATGGTAATTCTTTGCTAATAAAGATGTAATGAAAAAATGAAAAAGGTAAATGGTATTTATTAGATTCTACTAAAGTGTAATTCTTATTTTTTGTTTTAGATGCATTCTTATAAATGGAATAGATCTTTGAAAGACCAAAAATAAATCTTGAGAATACGAATAATGCACCAAGGGTATAAATGAGATAAAGTAGATTGATCCAAGTATAAATTGTTTCCTTGTTCTCTATTTGTGGAGAGATCTCAATTTCAGAAAGTTGGCTAATAGCATAGTGAAATTCGGTAGATGCTTGATTTGCTGGTAGATATCCACCAATAAATGGGATCAATAATCCAATCATTAATGCACATAATAAATAATATCTATTGATGGAAAAGAAGGTTTCTTTTTGTAAAAAAAGCATGTAAATTCCATAAAAAACGATCCAACATGTGCTTACTTGAAGAAGGTAGGTCATCATTTTAATTTTTGTAATTATTGAGTGATAATTTTGTCGGTCTCTTCTTTATCGTCTAACTTTTTGGTAATTTCTTTCAGATCTTGAAGAGAGATATCATCTTCTTTGACTAGAAATGAAACCAATTCATTCATGCTTCCTTCAAAATAGTGACTCACCAATCTTTTTAGTGAGAACTTGGAATAAGTAGACTTTTCGATAATCGGAAAATATTCATACGTTCTGCCATATGCTTTGTGGTCTACAAATTCCTTTTTTTCAAGGATTCGTACTATTGAAGAGATGCTACTATGAGGTGGTTTTGGTGTGCCCATATGCGCTATCAAACCACTTACCGTTGTAGGACCGTGGTCCCAAATAAGCTGCATTATTTCTTCTTCTGTTTTGGTGAGTCTCTTCATTTTTTTTAATTTGATTGGTGCATTATTTCTTTGAGGTATCGTGATCTTTTTTTAGCATAATCCAAATACTCTGTATGCGAATGCCCTGATTTGATGTACTTCTTATAATAAGTTAAAGCAATAGATTTGTCTTTATAATAGGTGTCACATACGGCTGCCAAGTAATATAAGACTACAGGATCTTCGCCATACTTATATGCATCTTTGTAATGCGCTATTGCTTTTTTATAATTCTTTTCATTATTTGCCAATCTAGCTACATTCCTATGATATAAATCAAGGTCCGGACTTACTCCAAATTTTGCTGCTTTTTCATAATGTACAAGAGCTCCATCCATTTCTTTCTTTTTTTCGAAAGCAGTAGCCAAGTAATAGTGTAATTTTTCAGAATCTTCATCATCTACCAATGCAAGTTGTAATTTTTGGATGGCAAGGTCTACTGAGTCAATTTGTAAATAGGAATAACCTAACAATTTATTATAGTAACTATTTAGGTCGATATGGCCTCGCAGTCCTTCTAAAATTAATGTGACTGTATCGTATTGCTTCTGTTTGTATTTCGATTTTGCCAAGAGATAGGATAAACCGATATTTTCAGAATCAATTTCTAATCCCTTTTTGATCAAACTGTCAGCTAGTTCCATTTGATTGTTAACAACACACACTTCGGCTAGTCCCTTAAGTGTCAGCACATCTCTGGGATTCAATTTGTTGGCCCTTGCATATAATTTGAAAGCTTTCTTATGATCTTTTACGGTTTTGTATAAGTTGGCATTTTTACGGAAATAAATAGGATTGTCTGGTAAGCATTTGTTTAAAATTGAATAATATTTGATAGCTCTTGGGATTCTTTGTTGTTGCTCATAAATAGCTGCCAGTTGAATGTAGGTATTGATATTACTTGAATCAATTTTTTCTAATTTATGATAAAATCGTTTTGCTTTTGCTTGATCGCCCAGCTTATGTGAAGCATTCGCAACTATCAGTATGCATACAATATTTGTACTGTCTTCTTTATAGCAGGATTCTGCAATTGAAAGTGCATTTAAAAAATTTCCATCATTATATAGAGATTCTGCATTCAACACATTGGATTGCCCAAGTAATGGAATCGAGCAAACCATAATAATCAATATGGACAGTATTCGGATCATAAACCAAATATAAAACGAAAAACTAAGTTATGCAACTAAAAAGTACGTTGAATAATATTTAATTTGCAATTATAACAATTTGAAGACTTATAATAGAGGATTACAAGCCATTATGCTTCATTTTAAGGAAATTTGAATCTTTTTATAAAAAATAATCGGTTAAAAATAAGTTAATAAAAAGTCAAAAACCCATCCGATTTAATATGTAAAATGTTGTAAATCAATATTATGTAATTGGAGTAATGAATTGATTGGTTTAACATGCGAAACTTTTAGTGCTGGAAGTCAGTCATAACATACGAGGGACGAATAGAAATATTAAATTTGTCGTCCGAAAAAAGGGGTATCCATCGTTTATTCATTGATATCCATATTATTAGAAAACATTCAAAGACTTTTTTTCGAGTGTTTCTTATTAAAATTAAAAATTCAAACTATGATTAAGAGATTATTTACAGCATTTTCGATGGTAGCTTTGCTGACTTTTACAGCGTCTGCACAAAGAATAGCCATAGTGGACATTAATGAAGTTTTAGGCAGTTTTATTGATTATCAGAATGCCGAAAAAGAGATAGACAAAGTAGCTTCAGATTGGAGACAAGAAATCGCTCAAGAATATGACAAGATAAAAGCGCTTTACAATAAGTATCAAGCAGAGCAAGTACTCTTGAATGAAGATCAGAAGAAAGAAAGAGAGGACGATATCATGGAGGCTGAAAAAACAGTTAGACAATTGCAAAAAACTAGATTTGGACCTGAAGGCGACCTATTCAATAAGAGACAGGAATTAGTTTCACCTATTCAGGACAAGGTCTATTCTGCAATTGAAGATTTTGCAGCTGATCGGGGATATGATCTTATATTCGACAAAGGCGGAGCAGCAGGAATCCTGTTTGTGACTGATGAATATGATAAGACAGGAGATGTAAAGAAAAGACTGGGAATTAAATAATATACACAACGTTAGAAAATCAACTTAATTAATACTGACACACTTTTTTTAAATTATTACATACTATGAACAAGTTAATTAAATCATTACTTTTTACAATAGCCTTTGCGGCAATGACTGTATCTGTGCAAGCTCAAAAATTTGGCTTTATCAATTCACAAGAACTAATAAGTCAATTGGCAGAAGTGAAAGAAGCTAATGCTAAAATTGAAACGCTCAAAAAGCAGTTGCAGAAGAAAGGCCAAGATATGATTACGGCACTTCAGGCAAAATATACTGATTTGCAAAAGAAACAAACTGATGGCGTGCTTTCACCTAAAGAAGTAGAGACGCAAGCAGCTATACTAAAAACAGAGGAAGTTACATTGGGTGAATTTGAGCAAACTAGCCAGCAAAAAATATATGAGAAGAGTGAAGAGTTATTGTCTCCTATTCAGATTAAAATAAACAATGCGATCAAAGAGGTAGCAATCGACAATGGATATACATACATTTTTGATACAAGTATGGGTTTAGTTTTATATGCTGACCCTGGTACTGATGTTACATCATTGGTTAAAACTAAATTGGGACTTTAATAGTTAGTTGTTTATCAAATAAAAATGGTGCAAAAAACAGATGCTCGAAAAAAATCTATTGGAATATTTGATTCTGGTATTGGTGGACTCACGGTTACCAATGCCATTCAAAAAGTATTGCCTGAAGAGCATTTGATATATTTTGGGGATACTGCACACCTACCTTATGGAGATAAATCAGCGGATGCAATTCGATATTATTCTCTAAAAATCAGTAAATTCTTATTAGAGCAAAATTGTAAGATGATTGTTATTGCTTGCAATAGTGCTTCATCTGCAGCTTACAATACATTGCTTGATTTTTTTGAAGGAAAGGTATTGTTCGTGAATGTTGTCGATCCGCTTGTTTCGGAAGTAACTTCCAAGAATTACAATAATATTGGAGTAATCGCCACAAAGGCAACTATTAGTTCTAATATTTATAGAGACAAAATTAAGCACAAGCTTCAGAATGCTAAAATTCATTCATTAGCTACACCTTTGTTGGCTCCTATGATAGAAGAAGGATTTTTTCGTGGCGAGATAAGTCAATCTGTAATTGAAACTTATTTGGGAAGAGAAGACTTTAAGGATATAGATGCATTATTGTTAGCGTGTACACATTATCCTCTGATCAAGAAGGAGATTCAGGCATTTTATAATTATAAGGTCGATGTGTTGGATAGTACCGATGTTGTAGCTCAATTTGTAAGGAGGATGCTTGAGACGGAGGATTTATTAGCAGATAAAAGAGAAAAAGAGAATGAATTTCATGTCTCTGATTTTACTTCTTCATTTGAGGATAATGCAAAAGTATTTTACGGAAAAGATTTAGATCTCCAAACAACCAATATTTGGTAATGAAGTCTTTAAGAATACGAAGACTTTCTACATCCAAAGCATTAAATATAGAAATCATTAATTCTATATTTTTAGTTTAATTCAATAGGTTTATAAAATAATCAAGATGATAAATAAGTTTTTCACAATTCTATTTTTTGTTCTAGTCACATTTAGTCTAAATGCACAATCTCAAGTAGAAAATATGCTTAGGGATGCTAAAACCTGCAATAAAGCTTATTTAAATAAAGACTTTAAAACGTTCACCGCAATGAATGTTCCTTCAATAGTTGAAATGGCAGGTGGTGCTGATGTAATGATGAAGATCTCAAAAGAACAATACGAAACTATGGTTTCAGCTGGGATGAAATTTGTTTCAATAAGCCCAAATAAACCCAGCAAGATAATGCTAGCAGGAGAAGATCTTCATGCTATTCTCCCACAACAAGTAGTTACAAAAATTGGTGATAATGAATATTCAAAGATTTCATATTATTTAGCCAGTTCAAATGATGAAGGCAATACTTGGACATTTGTTGATCTTGAACCTTATGATGTTGAGTCTATAAAAGTATACGTTCCTTCTTTTACAGGAGAGTTAGAAATTCCAGCTGTTGAATATGCAGAAATAGTAGAAAAGTAAGGGTATGAATATTAAATTAGAGTCTACTCACGGTACATTAAATTTCAAAGGAACCAATTCAAGAGGACAAAGCCTTCAATTTAGTGGGAATAAAGAATCTGTATCTCCAATGGAGACTGTATTGATGGCTGCGGCGGCATGTAGTTCTATTGATGTAGAGATTTTCTTGAATAAAATGAGACAGCCTTTTGATCGTATAGAAGTAGAAGTAAAGGGCGAACAAGTAGATGCTGTACCAGCAGTTTTTTCAGATATTCATTTGCACTATAAAATTTATGGCAATGTCAAACCAGAGAAAGCGAAAAAGGCTGTTGAAATGTCAATGGAAAAGTACTGCTCTGTCTCTATAATGTTACAAAACAGCGTGACAATGACCCACAGTCATGAAATTATCAATTCATAGAAAAATAATCACATGAAAGGATTCAACTTCGATAAAGCAGTCAAGCACCTTTCAAAAGACAAGGTTCTTAAGAAAGCTATAAATGCTATCGTACTTCCAAAAAGAAATCCTTCTAAAGATGTTTATGCTGGATTGATTAGTTCTATTGTGTCACAGCAATTATCTGTCAAGGCAGCAGCCACTATCCATTCTCGGTTTTTGAATCTCTTTGAAGACCAATACCCAACGTCAAAGCTATTATTGGACTTAGATGATACGGAATTAAGGGCTGTAGGTTTATCAGGACAGAAAACAAAATATGTCAAAAATGTAGCTCTTTTCTTTCAAGAACATGACTTATTCAAAAAAGATTGGTCAGAAGAATCAGATCAGGAAATTATTGTATTGTTGACTCAAATAAAAGGGGTAGGGAAGTGGACAGTAGAGATGATCCTTATGTTTGTACTTAGCCGAGAAGATATCTTACCTGTACTGGATTTAGGCATCCAACATGGAATCATACAACTATATGGATTGAAGGAGGAAAAGAAAGAATTGTATTCCAAAATGGAAGAAATCGCGGAACCCTGGAAACCATATCGATCTATCGCTTGCTTGTATTTGTGGGCAATAAAGGACTTGGCGTAAATGAATATAGGCATATTCAGAATATGCCTATATTATTGATTTTCAAAATATTATACATTCTTACTTCTGAAGAGTGACCTCATTTATTCAATATCTTACGTAAAAACGAGGTAAGTTCTTTTATGATAATTTGTCTTCGCCAGACAGGCTTTCATTTTTTCATTGCTAAAAAACGAAACAAAAAATCTAGGCGCTTTAAAGGCTTAGCTTCGAATGCAGCTCCCTCTTCCCACGTAAAGCGCCGGGCAGCCCTTTCTTTTATTCAGTACTATTCAAGAATACTTAGTACAATATTTATCAAACTTTGAGTAAGCTACTTTTTAATAGCTTCATGAATATCACTAACCTTTCTTTGTATATCCGAAAGCTTTTCTTCTAGAAGATAATTAAATGTAGATTTTGCATCAGAAAAACTGAGGTGGGCATAATATTGCCATATTTCCGCTACATCTGAAAAATTGACTTCATATGGAAGATAGGAATCATTATCTGACACTAATATTAGTTTTTGTTCCTCAGATTTATTCCTTATCCGTTTATACACAAGTCCGCTTTCTTTGCTTACTAGTACATAAGTTCGATCTTCTTTAATTTGATCTAAATTTTCTACATATGAACATATTACTATGCTCCCAGATTCCATTGGAAGCATAGAATCCCCATGTATTTCGAATCCACGAAATGTGCCTTGGGGAATATTTGGAAATGATATTTTGGGTAATTCACTAATGAATTCAGGATCATTAAAACTATCCAAATATCCAGCTTCAGCTTTAGTATTTACCAACTCAATATTTTCATTGTTATCTTTATCTACACTAATAGCAAGAATCCGTAGACCATCATTACGAGCAATTTCAAGCTCATTGAAACTCAATTCTGTGAGAATCAGATCATGAATAGTGACATCAAATTTTTTCGAAATCTTGATTAACATTTCAAGGTTTGGTTCTGTTTTTCCTCTTTCGTAATCACCCATTGTAGTCCTTGCTACTTCGAATTCATCAGCAAGTTCACCTTGGGAAAGTTTATCTTTTTTTCGTAAGTATCTTAAATTTGAAGCTAGTTTGGACATGTCAGTACAATTCTCTTTGTTTCATTTTAATCTTCAAATATAAGAAATCAAGCCATATTGATGGTAATTAGGTACAATAAATGGCGAATTATTCGACAATTATCGATATGGAGGTTTATATGTTTAGTTTATAAATGGATAATTCCACCTTTCTAGGGTTTTATATTCAAACCAATTTCAAAATTTTCACCATTTTTTTCTTGATTCTATTCTGGAATAGAAGGCATAAAAACTCTTAGTAAAAATACAATGGCTAACATTACCAACATTATCTCATAAGAATTTCTGGGTGCATATCAAAATGACGTTTTATTAATTCTATTTTAAATTGTCCTAATTGACTTTTTGCAGAATCGCTAAATCGCAGAACCGCTAAATCGCCTTATGATGTTGACTTCTTAAATTTTCTTAAATAAATTTCCTTTTGAACATCAAATAGCAAAATGTGTCAATTTGAAATGCACCCGAATTTCTATGTATTGGAATCTCTATAATATTTTACAGGCTTTGAGCACCATAACCTGTGGAAATTATGACAAACCAGAATACCAAAGAAAAAAAAGTGATTATTATAAATCGTACTATTCCTTTTATTGTTTGCTCTGATTCCATGTTGCAACTTTTCTGAATAATTAGTGAATTCAAGTTATTTTAATATTTTAAATTACCTCTTTAAACAAAAAAAAGTGGACCCAAGATGAATCCACTTTTATTAATCGTATAGAATTGAAATAACTTTTACATTAATTTATAATCGTAATGTCACCAGATCTAATTCTATTTTGTCTTCTATCATCATTAAAGTTGACAAAATAAACATAGACGCCAGGTTGTAAGACTTTTCCATTGAATTGTCCATTCCAAATTGGAGCATTGGTAATGGCTTGTACAGGTCCATTGAAAGACCACACCATATTACCCCATCTATCGAAAACTTTAACTGAATTAATAATGATGCTATCATTGTTAGTAACAAATTGCCATTCATCATTTTCGCCATCACCATTAGGTGACATTATATTCGGAATTAAAAAAATCGGAATTTCCAGTGGTTCTGTTACTTCTACAGTAATAGTTGTTGTCACAGAACATCCGCCATTATAATGTACGGTAACTTCATATTCTGTTGTCTCTGTCGGTGATTGACTACCTATTGAGAAACATCCTGCATCATTACATATTACTGTTCCATTTGCTGACCAAATTACAGAATCAACTGTAGTGCCACTAAACAGATTAGATTGAATTGAATAAGTTGAAGAATCTCCAAGTATCAATTCTGCATCTCCGCTAATTGTTGGCAGAGGTTCAGAAGGTTGAGAGATAGTAACGCTGGTTGAATCAGTACACATATTGTCATCAATAACTATAATATTATACATACCTGCTGGTACATCATTTAATGTATCTCCTACATTTCCATTCAATGTAATGTCGTATGGTCCTGTACCTCCAGAAGCTATTACTTCTAGCATCGTAGTCGCCTGATCAAAACAAAGTATTTCTTCGAATTGCTGTGCTACAGTTGGGTTTTCGTTTATAATAAATGTAATAGTATCAGAATATGGACAACCAACTGACTCTAAAAAATTAAGTATTATTGGATGTGTCCCTACTCCTGCTGCTAAAGGATCAAAAATTCCATCTGAATCTACTCCTAAGCCTAACCATGTAAGTGTCCCGTTTCCATCAGTTCCATCAGTCCCAGCATTGATTTCAATGGGTGTCAAATCATTGGAAATACAAAATTCTGTAATTCCATCCATAGTAGATAATGAAAGATCAACTTGAGTACATTCTTTTGTTTCACACAGTCTCGTGTTCATTTCATTTCCACAAGCACAATCACTCTCTGCCTCGACTCTTATTGTTACTTCTTCTCCGATAGGAAGACCACTGACAATAAAATCAGTATTGGTTTGAGTACCTTGAAAAACTTCACTAGCTGAGCCTATTGTTGTGTACACTAGATAGTCAGTAGCGCAATCTACGGGGAACCAACTGAACGCAATAGAGTCCAAGCCTTCAACACAATCAATATCACCAAATACCAATTCTGGCTCAACTGTTATCGAAGCATTATCAGGAGCTGTCATACAAGTTCCGTTGATTACATCCAACTGGATATTAAATGTACCTGCAGTATTGAAGGTTGCAGTATATTCATTTGGATTAGCTCCATCAGTTACATCTTCTCCACCTGATGTCCATGTAATTATTTGATTTGTCAATTGTGATCCTTCATACAAGATATTCACTGTGCTACCTACACATATGGTTGTATTGTCTACTGAAAATGCAGCTGTAGGATTATTCGTAATATTGAATGTCATAGAACTATCTCCTTGACAACTGTTTTCTTCATAGATTACGAAGATCTCATAAGTTCCATCAGGAAGTCCATTCGGATCGAATTGATCACCTGTGACATTTGTTCCTGACCAAGTTAATGTTCCTGACTCATCTCCGCCAGATGCATCTGCAGTCAATGTAATTGGAGTAAAAGTGTCATCTATACATAAATCTGGAATAGTGTCAATAGTTATAACAAAATCTGGACAAGAAGTAGCTGTACACTCAGCAGTACCTGTACTACCAGGACACTTACTATCTGTTAATACTGTTACAGTAATAGTAACTACATCATTAGGGTTCAATCCTGTTTCTCCATATGTGGTTCCAGTAGTTTCAAAAGGCGCATCACTATTGACAGTAACTAAATATCCAGTTGCACCTAGAATTGCATTCCAACTAAATCCTACCTCATCTAAATCTTGGATCGAGCAGTTTACTACAATTTCTGTTAATTCTGGTTGAACAAATACATCAATAGAGACCATTTCTGATTCACAATCATCTTTTATTACAGTCAATTCGATAGTCTTAAGACCTGGTGAATCAAATGTAACAGAAGGTGTAGGGCCTACTGTGCCAGTACCTCCAACACCATAATCCCAAGTATACATTGTAGCACCAGATGTGCCATTGTAAGTCAAATTGAACTGATCCGTGATACAAATAGTATCTACATCTGAAGTAAATGAAGCAACTGGTGTTTCCTTCACTTCGATATCGATAGTTTGATTTCCTATACATGGTACAAAATCATCAGTCATAAATACATAAGTAATGGTGTTAATACCAATTAAAGCAGAATTTGGATCAAAAATTCCATTAAGAGAATCTACAATACCTGTACCTGAGTAAACTCCTGTTCCAGTCTCTCCTGAAGTAATTGTAGCTGTGATTGTGGCTACTCCACTATTTGCATCTAAACAGAAACTAATTGTATCTGATTCTAGCATTATAGGTGGTGCTATACAATCTTGGGATGTACATCCTGGTGAAGCTATTGTAACCATTTGACAAGCATCATTTGTAAGGATTGTCAAAATGATAGTCACTGTCTCTCCATCCTCCAGTCCAGTAACTGTAAACATAGTACCAGTCAAGATACCTTGATGAAGCATTCCAGTTAATGAACTAATTGATGTAACTTCTACATCAAAAGTTGCACCTACCACATCATCCCATGTGAAACTCACTTCTCCGGTATTCGGATTACAATTTATTGTCGGAGGTGTAATCGGAGCAATGACAGTTACTGTTTCTGTAGTAATAGTAGAAACACATCCAGCATTGTCTAGATAACTTAATGTTATTGTTTTTTCTCCTGCGTCAGGCCAACTGACACAATGAGGGCCAATGCCAGCTTCATTAGTCCCATTACTCTCTGTACCACCATCGAAACCCCAAGAGAAGGAACCAATATCAGTAGCATCACCCACAAATTCTATAATCGTGCAACTATCAATACACACTTCAGTAATGAAAGTGAATGAAGGAGTTGGTTGAGGAATTACATTTATTGTTATATCGATTTCTTCACTCATCCCACAAGAGTTTTCAGAAACTAATGTGACTGCACCTCCAGCAGAACCAGACCAATTAATCGTTATTATTTCTCCATCAGCACCACTTATTGTTGCTGATGCCACATCTGATGGATACGTCCAATTAAATGTAAAAGCGTCTCCAAAATTAATAGCAGTATAGGTCACTATACTATCAGCTTCACATACATCAAATCCGGGACCAGAAATTTCTGGATTTGGTGGTAAGAACTGATCAAAATCAACTTCTACCGTATAAGTAAATACACATGACTTACCATTTTTCTCAACGGTTGCAGTTAGAGTATATGTTCCATTTATCCCAAAAGGTGCAATATTATTAAGTGGGTCTAATGGCATGAAATTATCAACAAGAACATCGGTATTAGGATCTGTCCATACCCAAGTGATGAATTCGGCTTCTGTAGAAGGGAACCCATCTACTTCTAGACCATATGCAAAATTAAGGATGATTCCATCTGGTGTACAAAGTCCACTAGTAAGTTCTCCCATAAATATATCAAGGATCTCTAAGTTCAAGTCAATGATTGAATCACAACCATTCATATCAAATGAATTTACAAGTGGAAGATTTGGAATTGCTAAAACAAGTTCACCTGCAAAACTTAATTCTGTGTATAAAGAACCATCAATAGTTAATGGCAATTCATCTCTACAAACGATCGTATCGAACAATCCAATATCAGATACTGGAAATAACGTCAATTCAAATTCTTGTTCATACTCACATCCTTGAAGTGTCGTTACCATAAATTGATTTGGCCCTTCCGTGAAAACTGTTCCTCCTTGCCATCCTATTGTACCATCACCGTTAGGATCCGTAGGGTCTGCCGCTGCAGCATTCATTAACAAAGTAATATCCGTGAAATCTTCTGGGGCACAAGCAAATACTTCATCAAACATCTCATCATCTAGACCCTCAATCGTAATATCCCTACATATTGAACCTGCCCATACTTGGCATCCATTGTCTATTACTTCTAAACAAACACGATAGATTCCCTCATTTATAAAAGAAACTATAAGTTCGCCATCAGTAGTTGTAGGATTAGTATCTCCAACATATGGTCCATCTAGAAGCGTAGTAATCGTCCAAGTAAAATCAACGGTAAGGTCAAGACCTTGAACTTGAAAAGTAACATCAGTATCAGGACAATAAGTGACATCATCACAAATAGTACTTCCTGTACCCGTATCAAAAATACACATGTCAGTAGGTGTCAGATTTGGAGGAATAGCGGTACCCACAATATCAACTTCATAACTACAGACACTTCCAAAACAACCATCAATAAACCAATAATATGTTTGTCCAGGAGTAAGAGCGGAACTAGGAATCGATACTGGATCAACACTACAACCAGAGTTGCAAAAAACTTCTTCAGTAAAAGTACAATCTGTATATAGTCCTATTTGTACCCCAGGGGCATTTCCACCTATACTTGTGCAAGAAGACGGAGTCAAAGTAATATCATAATTACCATCATAGGCAACAAAGGCAAACCAAGTTATATTATGAGCTGTTCCACCATCTGGGCATAGAGGCTGAGGCTGATTTCCAGGAGAATTAGGTGTTGGCATTACGGCACAAAAAGTACCTAGAGTGGCTACATCACATATAAAGTTTGCCTCTGGAATATCATCACATGCTGTCGATGCTAAGATGTTTGGTTGATCACATTCAAACGTAAAACAAAAATCTATGTATTCAATAATCTGATCGATGTTATCTATACAATCAGCGATCAAATCAAAAGTAGTAGTCATGACGTCTCCTGGATCTGTATCAGGTCCATTATCATCATTATCTACCATGTCTCCGGCGGGAGATGACCCTGGGCAACCTGAAGTCCCAGAAAGTGCTTCTCCTCCAATAAAGTTATTAGCCCCAATTAAGAGTTGGTATCCCGTTCCAGGTGGTACAATAAAATCATAAATACCACCATTTGTGGGAGTTTCAGCTATCTTATCACCATTTTGAAATAACTCTACAATAACTCCATCGGGTCCACCTTCGCCAGTATTCATATTGTCATTACCTTGATCAAGCCATACAATTCCTGAAATTAGAAATGGCTTATAAATTCCAGCATCCCAGTCCATTTCGTGGTCAGGATCTCTTGACACTACTGTGAAAAGATCAGTCATTCCATAATTAGGACTTACTTCGTTTGGTTCTGCATTACTATCATTTGTATTATTTCCCAAGCCATCAGGATCTTCAAATAGTGTAAAATCGTATGGTGGATCTGCCAGAGTTCCGTTAAATAAAAATTGAACTCTATATTCTCCAGGAGGTACAAGGTCCAATATGTAATTTCCTACGGCATCTGTAGAAGTTGTTAAAGGCATCCCGTCGGCATCGTTCACGACAGCTAATGCAGCGTCAACTATTTGTACACCCATATCTTGAACACCTGCTTCAGGATTCGCTCCTCCTGGTTCGAATATTCCGTTTCCATTCCTATCACAGAAAACTAAGTCGCCAATGGTTGAAGGCAACCAAAATCCTGCATCAATTCTCAATTCTTCATCGGTTTCTGCTGATTCTATTGTGATAACATGAGATTTGAGATAATTGGGTACATCTGCTGGGTCATTATTGGCATCACTGTCTGTGTCAGGATCATTGGCATCAGTATGCGCTGGATCAAATTCAGTTGGATACCATGGCACACCACCGATTGGGGCTGGCAGATTAAATAGTACTTGGTAGTCTCCTGGAGCTACAAGCGTAAATTGATATAAGCCTCCACCAGCAGTAACTTGGTCAGGAACTGCCAAACCATCTGCACCTATAGCTGCTACACCTAAATTATCTAAAAGAGATACTATAACTCCATCAATCCCTGGCTCACCTGCATCCTGTACTCCATCTCCATTCAAATCTTCCCATACCCAATCTCCAATGATTGAAGCTTGGAAAAATCCTGCGTCTATTCTTTCTTCTTCGTCGGTTTCATCGGATAATAATATAATAGTATGCGATTGCAAGTAATTTGCAGCAGCTGAATTATTTTCTGCATCACTGTCATTTGTAAGGTCAGTACCGTCAGTGTTAACAGTTACTTGGGTAGGATACCAAGGGTCTGGGGAAGCTGCAGGAACTGAGAATTCTACAATGTATTGACCTGGAGCTAAATCATCAAAAGTGTATATTCCTCCGCCAGCAGTGACAGCTGGGTTTATCAATGCTACATTGGTTATGTCATTCACGACAGCTACCATTGTCATTGCATCTAATAAGGTTACTGAAACCCCATCAATACCAACTTCTAGGCCACCATCTTGGATTCCATCACCATCTAAATCTTCCCAAACGAAATCTCCAATGTTTCCTGCTATTACCAGACCTAAATCTATCAGCATTTCTGGTGTATCACCTAAAAGTCCAAATCCTGCAGTATTGGTTATAGGATCAAGGTCATTATCCATATCTACAAGACCAACACCATTTATCATCTTAGTAACATAGTACTCTCCTGGTCCTCCTACTTCATTATAAATTAGAATATAACCGTCATCAGGTAATACATTGCCTGTACCAAAAGTATAAAGACCAGCTACTCCACCATCGTGCATAAATTCTACATCACCACCATCAATAGCTCCACTACCGTTGATATCTTGAAAAAGTTGCAATTCTGCGGTAGTGACTCCGTCAATCGTGGGTTCGCCACCATCTTCTAATCCATTTCCATCTATATCATGAAAAACGGTTACAGCCAAAGAATTTTGCGCATTCAAAGAAATGGCAAAAATAGAAAGAGAAAAAACAAGGGTGTATAAAAATTTTATTTTCATTATTAGATTATTTATCATATAAAATCGGGAGACTTAATAGCTGCGCAAAATAATCAAAATTATTAAGCCCATTAACTAGAATGAATAAAATTTGAAATCGCTGCTAAGCACTTTAATATCGAATTAATATATATGTGTTTATAGCTATCTCTAAACGCTTGAAACGCTGAGCCTTAAAGCAAATTTTGTGGTATAAATAAATTGTATAAAAAATAAAATTATCTTTAAAAAATAGGGTAATAAATTAGAGGTGCAGTTTATGATGTCTGTTTTTGAAATAAGTCCTCAACTTTGAATGAGTGAGATCTCTCTATTTTGGTCGAAATTATTGAGTTTTTAAGCATTACTATCCTTCCGTTCATGTCGGGATGACAAGATTCTGAAATGTGCTTTAAATTAATACTCCAACTTCTTAATTAGAAAAAAGCCATCTTCTCCTTGAGTTTGGTATAGTGGCATGAGTAAAAGTGCATCTTCAGGGGCTTCAATTGGGCCTTCATTATCTTCAGCTATAACCTCTCCAGACTGAATTCTTTGAAAGTTGTTATAATTGGGATGCATCATGAAATTGTCTCCTTCATTTACATTGTGTTTGGAAATCAATTCTGATACTTTTGGAAGGTTTTTGCTATGTTCAATTAGTAATTTATCGTGTTGATTTTCAACATGTTCAGGAGATACGCTACCTATCGTCCTCATGCAGTTGGTTATAGCTGCAATTGCCCTGTTGATGGATAGTTTTTCGTTGTGTTGGCCAGATTCGAAGGTGACAGGAATCATTTCGACACCAAAATTCTCTTTTGTGAAATAGTGCAAGGTAGATCCTTTGATACCTTTGAGCATCCCTTTGATGACAGGTGCATGTAATTCAACAGCAATTCGAAGGCTTTCTGGATCATCAGGGGTAATAGTAAATATTCCGCCAAAAGAAGATGTAGTATGGAGGTCAAGAACTATGACCTTGTCTGGATTTACTTCATTAATCGTCTGTCTTACGACTTTGAGAATTTGTTTGATTTCAAGAAATTCATCTTTTAAAGCAGATTCTGGTTCACGCTCAACAATTTCAAGATTTTTTTTTGTGAATGATCTATTTAAGTCTTGTTTGATGAATCTTTGATTTTTATGATATGCTTGAAGATTACCTATCATTCCTAAAAAAGTGCCATTGTATTCAAAATCAAGATTGGTGATTGGTTCTACCTCTAACATCTGAGCCATCATTTCAATAGCTTTGATGCCTGCTGGCTCGTTTCCATGCATGCCTCCGAATACAATAAGTAAAGGCCCTGGATTTTTTCCTCGATACTTAGATATGATTCTTTCTTCAGGCATAAGGTATTTATATCATTTCAAAAATAATAGGCTGCGAATGTACTAAAAGTTCAATTGTTATTAGATAAGTGTAATTATAAAACGAGTTAAGAGTTATTTTCAGTTGTTATGATAAAAAAATACTTTGAATCTTCTTTTTGATAAAGCTATATAGCTCTATAATTTCCGGTTTCTTATTTTTATAATACTTATCGACTCAGTAAAATTCTGAGCTGTTCTTTTTTTTTCTTAGTGAAATCGTTGTGCAGTTGAGGTGAATCTTTACGTATTGTAAAATACTTTTAATTGATTTCTGACAATAGACATTTTTTTTAACCACAAAGGCATCACAAAAGAAACCACTAAGGAATGTTACCTTATTATTGAATCATTCCTAAGTTAGATGTTGACTTAATTTATTCCTAGCACCTTAAAATAACTTTTAGCTATAAAACGAGATTGTGGATTATCCAGTTTAGGCATGATTCATTTTGTATTTAAAATCAAAACAAAATTGGGAACATAAAAAAAGCTGCTTGATTGATGCAAGCAGCTTCGAGTTTTGGTTATTATCTCAGCAAAACTGAGTTCTTGAGTTTCTTAATACTCTTGATTTAAGATGTTTTTGAGTATTTATCTATTCACCAGCAAAATATTCAATCATGCTGTTGATTTCTTTATCCACTTCTAATTCAGGAGCAAGCGTAAATATAATAGAGTGAAGAGAAAAATCTTCAACCAATGCTTCTTCCAAAATTTCTAATCCTAATTTTTTATTTTTCAAAAAGAAATTCACCATTGCTCTACAATATAAAAGATCGGCACCAAAAGTATATTCTTCGGCTTCATCTAATATTTGTAAAGATTCATCATAGAGTCCAAGTTTTAGTAAAAACGAGGCGAATTCTCTCCAAAAATGTGTTTGTTCTGGGCCATCACTTACTGATAAGTGAAAATTAATAGTTGCTTTATTGTAATCCTCAACAGCAACATATGCTCTTGCTAATCCAATATAATATTCACCACTTGAATCTTCAATTTCTATCGCTTTGTGATATGCGTTGATAGCACTATACCATTTTTCTTCCTTACTGTAACATTCAGCTAGGTAGAAATAGACTTCATCATTATATGGATCTTGCTTTACGGCCTTGTACAAATTATTTTTGCATTCAGCGGTCTTATTAAGATACATTTGACATTCAGAAATATTGATCAGAAGATCATTGTCTTCACCAAAATAATCAATAGCTTCTTGGTATACTTTTAGTGCTTTGCCAAAGTCTTTAATCTGGCAACACAAATCTGCACATTCCATATAGCCTTCCTCAAAATCTGGATTGATGATGAATGAATATTCTATTGCGTCAATTGCTTTTTCGTATTCACCAGAAAATGACAATGCATGCCCTAGGTTATACCAAGCAAAATAGTTGTAAGGATTTTTGTCTATCAAAAAAGACATATATCCAGCACAATCGATGTATCGTTTGCTCAATTCTGTAGCAATCCAAAATTTTTCAAGTGCTTCAAGGTTTAATGAGTCTAATTCTAATGCTTGTTTTAAGCTATCGAACATTTGTTCATGACTGCTCATTTCAGCATAAATCTCAGCTTCACATAAGTAGATTTCTACTAAATCACTATTAAGGGATACTGATTTAAGACCTTCTAATTCATTGAAAGCTAAGTCATATTCTCCAGATAAGGCAAGTGCTCTTACTTTCAAAATGATAATCTCATTTTCATAAGGTGCAATAGATTCGGCAACCTCAAGACTTTTTAAACAGTCTTCAATCTTGTTCACTTTTAAAAGGAGTCTACATTGTGCAATGTAAAAATCCGATCTATAGCGATATTGTTCTAAAGCCAATTTAGTAACATCAAGTGCTTTTTCGTACTCTCTGTCATCTTCATAGTATCTTACAAGTTGAAAAAAAGATTTTTCATTTAGATACTCAATGTTTCCATTTTCAAAGTTGGCTTCGAACTCAGAAACAAGACTAATTAGTGCTGAATCTCGTTTTGTTCTTTGTTCCATATATATTATACTGGGTACAGGATTATTAATTCGTCGATCAAATATAGATAAATAAAGTACAGATAAGCCACATCAATTGGACTTTTTTTCCACATTATTCTTGTATTAAAAATTTATTTTATTTGTTTATAAGTAATTGATAGTAAGCGAATTATGAATATTCAGTATACTTTTTTGATTTTTTAAAACGTTATATTCCACGATGATACACATAAAATGTTTTTTACATACAGAAGCATATTTTTATTCCCCTCATTCGAAGAATATTATAAAAAAAATCAATTTTGATCAATTCTAGCCCGAATTGCACCCGGTTTATTGATTAGAAATACACCGTAAAAGAGGAAAATGGCGGAAACAATCTTAAGAATATCGAGATGGTCTTGACCGCAGATAATTGCAAAAGTAGCTGCTATCAATGGTTGGAAGTAAATATAAAAGCCAACTGTGGAAGGCATAACTTTGGTCAATGCATATCCATTCAAAAGATAAGCAACAAATGTTGTAAATAGAAGAACGTATCCAACCGCCATCCAAATACTTGGCGTGAACGAACTCCAGTTTGTAGAAGCCAATTCTTGACCACCAAATGGAATCACTAAGATTGTCCCAAATATGAAGATCCATTTTATAACTGTAATTATATGATACTTTTTAATCAGTTTTCTTACTAACACTAAGTAAAAAGCGTAAGAAGCAGCATTGATCATTATCAAGACATCACCATATAATGAGGCTACTTTATCATTTGAAATGCTACTATGGATTATTAAAATGATAGCTCCTATGAGCCCAATTAGAATTCCTACCACTTTTCTTGTAGTTATCTTTTCTTTTATAATTACGGCACTTATCAGTAATATCAAAATGGGACATAGAACCATGAATAATGACCCATGAATAGGAGAGGTATGTTTGAGACCTTCAAAAAACGCAAGCATATTCAATGCCACGCCGAACACGCTACATAAGGCAGCATACGCAATGTCTTTATTTTTCATTTTTTCACGCACAAATAAGGCATGAAACAAGGTGAATAGAACTAAACCCGCAATGGTTCGGAGCATGATGAACCCAAACGGAGTCATGTACCCTTTTACCATTACATCTTTAGCGATGGTATAATTCAAGCCGTAAATTATGGCTACTGAAATCAAGGCTAGATGTGCCTTGATACTTTCGTTCATGGGTATGTTTTTGACCAGTTGCGAAGATAGTATTTCCTTAATTTAAATACAATATTGCATTTTGGAGTATAAGCCATTAATTAATCTTATACATAGTATCTCTTATAAATGATGAAATACAGCAATTTTCAAATTTGAAGAACACAGTATATGTCTTTCTTCAAGATTACCTTCCCAAATGTCGATTGTACTTTTTTTTAGAATTCCTACTGTTTGGTGGCTCTCCTTGGGTTCCTAACAAAAGGGTTTTAGCAACATTTTCTATCTATCGCTAATAATGAGTCTCATATTCTACATAAATTTTTATTGCATTGAATTTTTATTAATCGGACAATACTAATTAAAATCAATATTATTTAAAATGCACAACGGGTGGTTAGTATATTATATACACGGCATCCTCTATTTGTGAGCAATAAAAATTCCCTATTCTAAAAGAACAGGGAATGGAATAAGGAAGTAACGTTCTATTTATTTCTATTAGGAATCACACCAAGCTAAACAGCTATTATAGTTCACTAGACATAATGCGACACAAGCTGCTTGTGCTGCCCCTGCTACAACAAATGTTACTACACCAACGCCCCCTGTGCTTCCTGTAGCAATAGTAGCACCTCCGTATACTACAACTCCACATGCAGAGACACATGCAACATGTTTTCCAAGACAAAAGGCGTAACACCAACCTTTAGTTGAATCAGCATCCAATTTTTCGCTATCATGTTTAAAAAGTGTTATTTGTTCAAAATCTGGAATTTTATTTTTTGCATTAACATCAAAAGTCTTTGGTGTTGTAAAGGCAATTCCATTTGTTAAATCATAAAAAGTAAAAGAATTCTCTTTGTCTTCTGCGTAAAATGCTGAACCATGTATTTCACCAGCAATTCCAATCAAAACCCCGTTTTGTTTAACATTATAAGCTTTTACTTGAGTAATCTCCCCGTTTTCTAATTTTTGATTGTAAATATTAAAGGAATTAAAGTCTACCATTGCATAAATGTCAGGTAATTCTTCATTTAAAGCAGATATGTCTATTGACTTTTCTATTTCTTTTACGAAAATAGTAGAATCATCTACGTTGGAGAAGCTACTTACAATAAGTATAAATAATGATAATCCTAAATATGTAGTTAATTTCTTCATAAGAATATAATTTTAAGTTATTTGTTTCTAGGATGGAATCCACAAGATTTTTTAGTTTCCATCTTATTTGTTTTTTGGTATCTAATTATAACAATATTGTGCAATTTGGTTTACACACCTGTCCACCTTCCTAAATAGATTCCATGAACCACGGCAGATGCATTTTCATAATTTTTGAAAACGTCGTTTTCAGTAGCTGATGAAGAAGAAAAGGACTTGTTAAACGCAGCTATTATAACAAGCCCAAAATGAATAAACTTTGTTTTAATGTTTTCATAAATATTAATAATTAAGGTTAAAAATACATTTGCATCAATATTAAGCTGGATTATCTCTTGAAACAAATATCTGTGATCAATGAATGCTATTTGTTATGAATGAAGAAATCGAAAATGAATCTGAAAACGTTCTAAATAATCTACAAAATGTATTTTACCCAATAGACATGAGAATTTGATTGGGGTTTATCAATTTTATAGGAAGATTCATTGCAATTGTATTGCTAATAACGTTGTCTACCTTCTATACTTAGTAGGCTCTGATTTTAACGTTCCACGAAATTTTAAATGATCGAAAGAATTTCTTTAGTATACTTCTTACTGACAGGTATTGTATTCATTGATTCTTTTATACGAAGTATTATTCTTTCTGAATTTCCCTTATAGAAATCTACCTCATGAATATTAATGTAGTATTGGCGGTGGCATTTTCTTATATAATGGTAAGGGGATAATTGCTCCGCAACAAAATGTAAGGGTGACCTGAGTAATTTTGCTCTTTCTTCATTTTTTAAATGAATCTCTACATAGTTGCCGTAAGCTTTTAAGAAGATAATATTTTGAGGATTTATAGCAACATTCTGTTTTATAATTGGCGAGTTTAGTACGATCGAGCCTTTAGGTGTAACTTTTTCTAAAACCGTTGCCTTGATATTGGAAGCGGTGAATTTTTGTAACAATTCGATGCGTTTGTTTTGAACTTTTAATTTTTCGTATAATATTGAAATGACAAACAATACACCGCCAATCAAAATGGATCTGGGAATGGTAACAAACACATAATAATTTAAGTCAACTTCTCCGACATCAATAAACAATCGGTGATAAACGGTCCCAGAAAATCCAGCTACTAAATAGATGCCAATAAGTAATAACCATTGATGATATGTTTTCCAAAAGTGATTTACTTTGCTATAGCCTATTTTTTGGAACAAAATCCAAAACAAAAGGTAAATTACAAATGTAACATTTAGGCCATACCCAATCTGAATAAGTCTTATAGGGATAGCGTACTTCAAGGGGTAAGAATAATTTTCATAAGGGTCAAAAAGAAAAACAAAAACAGTGAATGCTATTCCTATTGCAATAGAAAGTCTGAGATAGTAAGATCGACTATCAGCCAACTCGTAGCTACTCAAGAAATAACTTTCAATTTTTTTAAACATAAAACGATCAACACATTTAAAGAAGAAGTCTAAAATAAAATAATTTCTAATAAATTACAGACGATTTATTAGAAATTATTAAATGTGGAGATCATTGTTGCTAAAAAATAGTTCTTGAAGAAAATTGAATGGCTAAATGTCATCCTAAATTTTACAATTAAATTCCAAAATGATGTTGACCATTTGTGTTTGCGGGACTTAAATAAAGTGAAAAGTTATCTTAATATTGCTCAATTTCTCATTTTCGATTTTCGCCGTTTCTTTCCCATTTTGTTTTTGATCTTTGCCAAGATTTCTTCTCTGAATTTCTTTTCTAGGATATATAGCTTTGCTACTTTTTTAGATGATACTGCGGACTTCAACTTCTTGAAATAAAGTTTTCTGATGTCGACTTCTTTTTGTTCATGGCTCAATAATTTGTTCAGAAAGCCATTAGCCTCACTTTCACTAATATCTTCTTTTTGTAAATTCAGCTTGTTTTGGCGTCGAAGTTCTTTAATTTTGCCTTGAAATTCATTGTAAATGGGCCAAAATTGTTGAGCTTCTTCAGGAGTCATTTCAAGTTTTTGAGTTATGAATGCAACTTTTTGACTCTCCATTCTACTTTCCTTTCTTTCTCTACGCTCTTTTCTGACATTATCATTGGCTGCTTTCTGAGCAAATGAAGTCACAGTAAAAGCAAGCACAAATAATATGATATATATATGTTTCATAAATTAAGTTGTTATTATAATAATTCTTCCAGATCTTCTTGATCTAATTCACTGAGCAATTCCTCAAGGTCAATATCATTCATGTCTGTAAAGATTGATTCATCTCCAGAAATGTCATCTTCATAAATATCTAAAGTCAATAAATCAGATAAATAAAGATTGTCGTTTTCTAAGAGGTAATCCAGAGCTTCTTCTGCTTCTATTTCAAAAGCAAACTCATCATTTATAATATTGTGTTGAGATTGTGTAGTTATCAAATAGCCAGCTCCAAATAATACTAAGAAAGAAGCTGCAATTGCAAGCCATCTTCTTTTGTATAATGGGATAATTTTTACTTCCGTCTCAGATTGAACTCTTTCCAGCACTTTATTGGATAGATTATCAAAATATCCAAAAGGAGTCGATGCAGCCAGGACAGATTTTTTATCCATCGCATCTAAAGTTCTATTCTCTAAAGTAGAAAAATAGCCTTCTGGTACTTTAAATGGGTTTTGCTTGTCCAACGATGCTAAAGTCGGAGCAATCTCAAGAATTTCTTTGTAAATTTTATTTTCCATTTTTAATGAATTCTTCAATTTTTTTAACTGCATGGTGGTAGGATGCTTTTAGTGCTCCGACCGAAGTTTCTAGAATCTCTGACATGTCTCTATATGGCATTTCTTCATAGTACCTCAAATTAAAAACAGCTTTTTGTTTGTCTGGCAATCCAATTATTGCTTTCTGCAACAATAGCTGAATACTATCACCATCAAAATATGCATCAGCCACCAATTTGTTTTCAATGTTGTTTTCTGTTTCATCAATAGATTCAGAATGCCTCTTTTTTCTATTTTTTAAATAGGTCAAGCTTTCATTTGTAGCTATCCTGTAAATCCATGTATACAACTTCGAATCCCCTTTAAATTTGTCAAGATTCTTAAAGACCTTAATAAAGGTATTCTGAACCACATCATCAGCATCTTCATGAGTGGTGACCATTCTTCTTATATGCCAATACGTCTGTTCTTGGTATTGATGCATCAATGAACGGAAGCCACTTTCTTTGTTCAGCTCAATTAATTCTAATAGTTGTACGTCAGTCAGCTTAAAATCCAAAATAGAGTTTTTCTTGTCTATTAAATGAGGTTGTATAGGTATGACCTTGAATTTCCTTATTGGTTTAATCCCTTATGAAAGTTTTTTCAAGTTTTAGGATTATTAAATTCATTTATCATTAAATGTATAGCTTTCGTATTCATCTATTTGAGACAAATTAAGGATCGTTTTATTGTTCTTGTTTTCATACATGGTAATAAATCTGGCTCCATCAATCAATTCTGAAAAACGGTAGGATCGTTTGGCATGAATTTTTTGAGTATATGTATCATCAAATCCTTTTACTAAGATCAATAACTCCATATATTTCGCCTCCATCTCTTCTTTTGTGAGACAATAAAATGGACTTTCTTCATCTATCATGTGTGTAATTGTCCAATTCAAAGGAAAGAGATGAATCGATTCTAATTCTAAATCTAGTCTAGCAAATTTTCTTTTTAATACTCCATTTATTTTCTCTAGCCATGTCAAGGTAACTCGTGATTCTAGGTCTATCAATTGATTTTTTGATGTGTTAACTATCCTAAATTGGATTGAAGGTTTATCATCCTTTAATGGATTTGGAGCTAGGAGTATATTCTTGCTGAAAAGAATGTGAGCTTCTGGCTTTGAGAATTTTGAGAAAGATAGTCCTGTCAATAAAGCAAAGGTTATCAAACCGACAAATGCCACAAACGAAGCTAAAAGGTTAGCTGCAATCCCACTTGGATGCAAATGCCCATATCCCACAGTTGTGAAAGTTTGTATACTGAAATATAGCATTTGAGTATAGTTGTCCCAAACAGACCCTAATTTAGCTCCTTCAATATTTTCAGGGCCAATTGCAATAAAACCAAAAGCAAAAACTGCATTTATAAAAAAATAAAAAAACAAAAAGGATAGGATAATATTCGTCCATGAAAAACTAAGTATTCTTTCATAGGTATTAGCTGCTGAAAGTCCCTTACGTTCTATATTGAACGTACCATCTGGATTCAGTAATCTGCTCCCCTCCTTTCCTAGATACTCTAAAACAGCTGTATCATCTGTTTCAGAATAGTCAAATTTGATTCTTTTCTTTTTGTTTGTTATCGAGTCCACAAAGATTCTTTTGTAAATTCAAAAATAGTATAAATAAATTAGCTGCAAGTATAAATCACTTCCTTAAAAACTTCTACCTTCGTGGAGCTATGGGGATAAAAGCAAAGTTAGTAATGCCAGCTGCGAGATGGACTGCGAAATATATTAAAACGTGGTCTGGTAGAGCGGTTGTAGACCAGGATAGGATATTAAAAAATTTGGTCACTAAGGCCCAAAATACACAATTTGGTAAAGATCATTTCTTTAAGGATATTCACTCATATGAAGATTTTAAATCTAGAGTCCCAGTCAAAGATTATGAAGGATTACGATCTTATGTAGATGAAATTATTGATGGTAAGTCTGACGTACTTTGGCCTGGTAAACCAAAATATTTTGCCAAGACAAGTGGGACTACTTCGGGAGTCAAATATATACCATTGACTCAGGAAAGCATGCCCAATCATATGAATTCTGCAAAGAGTGCCATGCTTAATTATATAGCGGAATCTAATGACAGTTCGGTGTTCGATGGTAAAATGATATTTTTATCAGGTTCGCCAGAGGTGATTACAAAAGGAGGTATAAAAACTGGGAGGCTTTCAGGTATTGTCAATCATGAAATTCCGAAATGGCTAAAAGGTAATCAATTGCCTAGTTACGATACAAATTGTATTGATGAATGGGAAGAAAAACTGGATAAAATTGTTGATGAGACCTTACAGAATGACATGCGCCTTATCAGTGGTATACCTCCGTGGGTTCAGATGTATTATGAACGATTGATAGAGAGAACAGGTAAGTCTACTGTGAAAGAGATATTTCCAAATTATAATTTATTCATGTATGGTGGAGTTAATTTTGAGCCATATCGTGCTCAGTTAGAAGGCTTAATTGGAGAATCTATACCAAGTGTAGAATTGTATCCTGCTTCAGAAGGATTCATTGCATATCAAGTAAGTCAAAAAGAAAAAGGACTTCTGCTCAATACCAATTCAGGAATATTTTTTGAATTTATTCCAATTGAGGAAGTTCACAATGAAGAGCCGACAAGATTGAAGTTGGATCAAGTAGAATTATATAAAAATTACGCGCTTATCATTAATAATAATGCAGGTCTGTGGGGGTACAGTATAGGAGATTGTGTCCGATTTGTTTCTTTAGATCCGTATAAAATAATAGTCTCTGGAAGGATAAAACACTATATCAGTGCATTTGGCGAACATGTCATTGGCAAGGAAGTAGAGGAAGCTTTGATGAATGTAGCGAATAAGTATCAGACCAAAGTAATAGAGTTTACCGTCGCTCCACAAGTTAATCCAACTGATGGATCCACTCCATTTCATGAATGGTTTGTTGAATTTGAATCGGTACCAGAGAATTTGGCAAATTTCTCAAATGAAGTTGATCTAGAAATGGTCAAGCAAAATATCTATTATGAAGACCTTATTAAAGGGAATATTTTACAGCCGCTAAAGATTCGGCCTATGAAAGCGGATGCTTTTCGATCATATATGAGAGAGCAAGGAAAGTTGGGAGGTCAGAATAAGGTACCTAGATTGAGTAATGATCGGAAGATTGCGGATTTGCTTGGAAAGTATGTGAGGTGAAAAGTCAACATCTAACATTGTGAATTCTTTGGGTAATCCTTTGCGTCTACTTTGCGGTAAAAGTCAACATCTAGCTCACCAAATTAAACTATATTCATGCGATATTTATTTTCATCAAATTAATAATACGATTTACTTTCATTAATTAATTATGTTTCTATCTTTGCGCTGCTTATTTAAAAAAGATAGTTCTTTTAGCGGGTATGATGGAATTGGTAGACATGCTAGACTTAGGATCTAGTGCCGCGAGGCGTGGGGGTTCGACTCCCTTTACCCGCACTAAGCTTTCTTCGCTTATTTAAAATTATTCCTCTTATTTTATATAATTCAATACACTCAATTTCAACAAATGAATATTGAAAAACAATCTGTTGATAATCTCAACGCAACGATCATTGTTAATATCAGCAAAGAAGATTACCAAGATGAATTCAAATCAGAACTTAAAAAAGTAGCTGGTAAAGCCACAATGAAAGGTTTCCGAAAAGGGAAAACTCCTCATTCTGTAGTGAAAAAGATGTATGGTAAGTCAGTTCTAGCTGAAGTAGTCAATAAGACACTTCAAGATGCTTTGTCTACTTATCTAGACAAAGAAAAACTGGATATTTTAGGACAACCAATTCCTGCTGATGATCAGGATGGTGATTTGAATTTTGATGTTAATGATCTTGAAGATTATACGTTTAAGTTTGATATTGGATTGACACCAGAGATTGATATTCAAGGAGCAAGTGAGACTGATACTTATGATATTTACAAAATTGATGTAAATGATAAAGTAATCGATGAAGAGCTTGAAAACGCACAGAAGAGATTAGGTGATCAAGAGCATCCGGATGGTGAAGTCATTGCAAACGATATCCTCAAAATACAAGCTGAAGAATTGGATGGTGATTCGCCTAAGAAAGATGGATGGGCTTCTGAGTTTTCAGTTCTAATAGAATCTTTAACGGAAGACTATAATAAAGAAGTGTTGACATTGAGTAAGGGAGATTCTTTTTCATTTGATGTCTACAAACTTGAAAAAGAAAAAGGAGATGATTATGTGAAAAAATATCTATTGAATGTTCCAAAGGTAGAAGAGGGAGAGGAAGAGCCTGTTATAGGAAATATGTTTACAGGTAAGATAGTCGATATAGCAAGATTGAAAGTAGCAGAACTGAACCAAGATTTCTATGACAAATATTTTGGCAAAGATGAAATAAAGTCAGAAGAAGAGGCAAGAGCTAAAATAGAGGAGTACGTAGGTGGACACTACCACAATCAAGCTTTGCAAGTGATGTATAGAAACATCATGGACAAGTTGGTTGCTGATACAAAAGTAGAATTGCCTGCTGAGTTTTTGAAGAAATGGCTCAAGATGACCAATGAGAAATTAAATGATGATGAAATAAATAAAGATTTTGATGGCTTTCTTGACAATATGAAATGGACCTTGATCAAAGGACAATTAGCAAAGAAATTTGAAGTTGAAGTAAACCAGGAGGATATTAAAGAGGCGATGACTAATAAGGTAAAAGGCTATTTCGGTCAATATGGAATGGACGAGTCATACACAAATGAAATTCTTGGCAAAATGATGCAAAATCAAGAAGAGGTGAACAAGACCTACGAAGAATTGCAAGCAGGAAAATTATTTACAAAAATAGGGGAAACTGTCAAGCATAAGGAAATTAAAATCTCATTAGAAGATTTTAACGAAGAGGTTAAAGGCATAAATGAAAAACAACAACCGCAATAATTGCGTTAGTGGGTGGTAATTGGATTAATTCTATAATTAGGACATTGTAAAAAAGATTTGGGATATATAGAGGTTAAGAGGTTTGAGGTTTATGGTTTGGACGGTTAGATGTTGACAAATCTCTTGCAAGTCAACATCTAACCCTGCAAAAAACCTTAAACCTTGAACCTCAAAACCATAAAAAAGATATAATCTCTTAAAGTAGTATTAATTACCTTTCTTTATATTTTAAAATCAAGAAGCAGTTAATATGGAAAATAGAAATGCTTCAATATAAAAACTAAAAGATATGTTTCCACAAGATGAATTTAAAAAGTATGCAACTCAGCATTTAGGCATGAGTACTATGCATCTAGAAAAATATATGCAGGCGTCTGCTCCAAACATTAATGGATTCACACCTCAGATTATTGAGGAGCGTCAAATGAATGTAGCCAGTATGGATGTATTCTCAAGATTGATGATGGATAGAATCATCTTTATGGGAGTACCTGTGAATGATTATGTAGCGAATGTAATACAAGCGCAGATGTTGTTTCTAGAAGGAGTAGATCCTAAAAGAGATATTCAGATGTTTATCAATAGTCCAGGAGGATCAGTGATTGCTGGAATGGGTATATATGATACGATGCGATATGTGTCACCTGATGTAGGGACGATCTGCACTGGACTAGCAGCTTCTATGGCTGCAGTGCTTTTGACAGCAGGTACCAAAGGAAAGAGAACTTGTCTAGAGCATAGTAGAGTGATGATTCACCAACCTTCTGGTGGAATGCAAGGTCAATTTACAGATATGGAGATATCATATAACTTGATTAAACAATTGAGAAAAGAGCTTTATGATATCCTGGCACACCATTCAGGAAAGACTTTCAAAGACATCGAAAAAGATTCTGAAAGAGATAAGTGGATGACTGCAAAAGAGGCAAAAGCTTATGGTCTTATTGACGAAGTATTGGACAGAAACAATCCTCGACCTAAGAAGTAAAAACTAGATAATTCGATGAGCCTAATGTTTTGTAAAAGACGCAAATAGTGCCTTTTTCAATATATTAGGCTCATTTTTTATTTATGCAAAGTAAAAAGTCATAACTTTATATTCAAAATCTATAACAGGTGGCGCGACAAAAAGAAAATATTAAGTGTTCGTTTTGCGGAAGAGACAAAGGGGAGGCCCTTGTTTTGATTGCAGGAATAGATGGACATATTTGTGAAGTTTGCGTTGAGCAGGCTCATGATATCATAAAGGATGAAATAGAACAGAAAGAACCTCTAGGAAAAACTTCTGACTTTTCACTTCCTGCAAATGTAACTCCTATACATATTAAGACTTACTTGGATCAATATGTAATTGGTCAAGTAGAAGCAAAGAAATACCTTTCTGTTGCTGTGTACAATCACTACAAAAGGCTGAATCATAAGGCCGGAGATGAAGTAGAGATAGAAAAGTCTAATATTTTATTTGTTGGAGAGACGGGGACTGGAAAAACGTTGTTGGCAAAATCTATTGCTAATTTTTTAGATGTACCTTTTGCAATTGTGGATGCAACTGTTTTTACAGAGGCTGGTTATGTGGGAGAAGATGTGGAGAGTATGTTAAGCAGATTGCTTCAGGCATGCGACTATGATATAGAAGCAGCACAAAAGGGTATTGTCTATATTGATGAAATGGACAAAGTAGCTCGTAAAAATGATAATCCAAGTATTACAAGAGATGTATCTGGTGAAGGAGTTCAGCAAGCCATGTTGAAGATGCTAGAAGGTACTGAAGTAAATGTACCACCACAAGGAGGTAGAAAGCACCCAGAGCAAAAGATGATTAAGCTGGATACTAGAAATATATTGTTTATTTGTGGTGGAGCTTTTAGTGGTATTAATAAGAATATTGCACGTCGTCTGAATACTCAAGTAATTGGGTTTAACAATGATGAAAAGGAAATGGTGGATAGAGATAATCTACTCCAATATGTAACTCATCAAGATTTGAAGTCTTTTGGTTTGATTCCTGAATTGATTGGTAGATTGCCTGTGTTGACATATCTAGATCCATTGGATAGAGAGACATTGATCGCAATATTGACCGAGCCAAAGAATGCTATTATTAAGCAATATCAAAAGCTATTCGAGTTAGAAGGCATTAAACTCAGTTTCACTCAAAAGGCATTAGATACAATCGCAGAAAAAGCGTTGGAATATAAATTAGGCGCGAGAGGATTGAGGTCTATTTGTGAAACGATTCTCACTGATGCTATGTTTGAATTGCCATCAGTGCTTGACGTTGAGGTATTTGACGTAGATGAATTTTATGTCCTTGATAAATTGAATAAGTCTAAATTGGGTAAGCTTAGGGCTGCTTAAAAATAAAAAAATCAAAAAAAAGATGGAATCGCTTAGAGCGATTCCATCTTTAAATAATTTTGATTAAGCCTTTCTTTTCTCAGAGAGCTTTTTTAAATCTAACTGTTTCTGCGCTAAAGTGTCCAATTTAAGTTGTTCTCCCATTTGCTGTGAAGCAATGAAGGAAGCTGTCATGTCAGCAAGCATATTAGATCCTGCAGTAGGATTATTCGGAAGCAAGATCAAATTACTATTGGATGATTCTCCAATGGATTGAAGTGTATCATAGTGTTGAGTTATTACGATCAATGCTGATGCTTCTTGAGAATTTATTCCAACAGCATTAAGTATTTCTACAGATTCTTCTAGCCCTTTTGCAATCTCTCTTCTCTGGTCGGCAATACCTTGTCCTTGTAACCTTTTGCTTTCTGCCTCTGCTTTTGCTTTTGCAACGATTCTGATTCTTTCAGCTTCACCTTCATATTCAGCTGCGATTTTTTCACGTTCTGAAGCATTGATTCTATTCATCGAAATTTTTACTTCTACATCAGGATCAATATCTGTGACCAATGCTTTGACTATACCATATCCATAATCATTCATTGCCTCACCTAACTCTCTTTTGATCGCATTTGCAATATCATCTTTTCTTACAAAGACATCGTCCAACTTCATTTTTGGAACCTCTGCTCTCACGGTGTCAAAAACATAAGAAGTTATTTGGTCGTGCGGATTTTCGAGCTTATAGAAGGCATCGTATACAGAATCTTGCAAGATTTTATATTGAACCGAAACTTTCATTTTGACAAAAACATCATCAAATGTTTTGGTTTCTACCATTACATCTAATTGTTGAATTTTCAAATTTATTTTTCCCGCTATTCTATCAAAAACTGGAATTTTGAAATGAAGCCCTGGTCTCTTTAGGGAATTAAATTTACCAAACCGTTCTAGTACAACAATGGTTTGTTGTCTTACGGTAAATAAAGATGATAAAACTAAAAGGAGTAAAAATACACCTCCTGCTATTAATACTGGATTCATAATTTATAGTTGATTGATTCAGTATAAATATATGCCCATTATATTGAAATGATACCATAACTCGGCAAAACTATATGAAATTACGATAAACGAAATCGGGATAGCTATTATTCTGCCAACGTTTAAATGATTGGAAGCATTTGAATGAACTTTGAATCAGTGTAAGGCAAAAAACGCAGACATAGTCGTAGCTATGGTGAGTATTTTTAACGCAGCAATGGATCAAAAACCATCAAATGAACCCATCAATTTAAGCTTGACAGAGTAATAAAATTAATCCAATAAATTATTTTCGATAGCAATCCTTACTAGTCCAGCACTATTTCTAGCATTCATTTTATTGAGTAGGCTAGACCGATGTGATTCTACCGTTTTCAAACTGATGAATAATTTGTTGGCGATTTCTTGTGTAGTATGTTCTTGAACAATAAGTTTTAATACTTCTTTTTCTCTTCTTGATATTTTTGGAAAGAAACCTTCTCTCTGTTTACTGGCTTTTCTTTGTTTCATCAACCCTTTCATAATAGTCTGAGTCACATCATCACTAAAATATGACTTGCCTCCAACTACAGTACGAATTGCCTTTAACAGCTCTTCCCTTCCAGTATTCTTCAAAATGTACCCTTGAGCACCGTTATTCAATATTTCAGTGACGAAAGATTCTTCATTAAACATTGAGATGGCCAATATCTTAGTATTGTTGTCAAACTCTTTAAGAGCTTTACAGACTTCAATGCCATTCATGTCGGGAAGATTGACATCTAATAATATAAGGTCGACGTTATTTTCTTTGACAAATGAAACGACATCTGGACCCGTGTATACTTTTCCCGCTACATTCATATCTGATTCAGTTTTAAGGATCGAATCAATTCCATCTACAAACATTGTGTGATCATCAGCCAAAAGAATATTTATCATAAGGTTATTTTATATAAAGCAATTGTGATTTAATGAATAAGTAAAATGACTTTCATTAGAACGATAACAATTCTAAATCAATTTTGATTAACAAGTAACTTATAAGGTATCGATATATAAATATTCAGGGGACTTTCGAAATGGCCTAACTACGTATACTTAAAACATTTCAGTATTAAAGTTTCAGCTGTAAAGGCTTCTTCAATAATAAAAGCTAAGATATAGTGATTTCTCCTAATATTCTAGGGGTAAACCCTTAAAGCACAAAATAGGTGATTACAACGATATACAGGTCGATTATTGACCGCATATTTGTATTATAATTATTGATAAAGATCAGTACTCAAAAAATAAAATATATTTCACATCATCTATTCATAAATAACATGTGGGAAATGATGATGTTTTTCAATAATGTTTGTCTTGTAAAGTTGGCAAAAGTTATTGGATTACGGATTGTGGAAATTATAGGTTGAGGGTTCAAGTTGACTAAACACCTTAAGACCGATACTAAAGTCTTAATATTGAAGACCTCTCCTATAATTCTACTAACTGGTAGCAAAAATCAGATGTTTCAGACATCTATTAAGATATATAACTTGTAAATACTCATTGGGATTGACTATTGCATTCAAAGAAAAGCCTTCAAAAAGTTGAGGGCTTTTCTTTATTATAGGGCATTTCGTTTGCTTAATCTCTTGGGGTCTAATTCCCCGATGCTTGCATCGAAAGTAACTTAAACTGAATCCTTTGTGCGTGTGATATGTATGCATTTCGGTTTGTCTTTTCTATTTTGTTGGCATTTTAGATTGGACTAAATCTGAATAAAAAGAAGCATAGCCATGACTGGGTATGTGGGCAGAGGGAGCGGCATTGTAGCATGGATATTAGCCAGTCTTGATTTTTTTGCTTCTGTTTTTTATCAAGAAAAAATAGAAGGCCTAGCCGGCGAGGCGAAAGCTAGATTGAAATAAAAATTATCAAAAGAACAATAAAACGTCATTATGAAATGTACATAGTGATACCTCGTATGCTTGCATCGAGGTAGTTCATTCGCTTAATCGCAAAATCGCAAAATTGGGATCAAGACGAAATCAATGTGCCACCCGTATGGATTATATGTTTTGTTATCAAATTGCATGAAAATATTAAACTGACGTATAACCTATACGCTTTGTCATGCTGAGCGGAGTTTTTTAACGAAGTTGAAGTATTCTCATTTCATCCAATTCAAAATTTCTTCGATAAGTAGCTTTTGATCTCCCCCAAATAAATTCAAACTTATAATCTTTTAAAAAGGTGTTAGACACAATTTTTTCAACGTAATCATCACTTGCTGATGACCAAAGTGCCAATTGATAGTATTTCTGCATCTCTTCTATAAAATGCTTCAACATAGGTCTTAGGAATTATACATTAATAAAGTATGCTTTTATACGCAGGTATTTTATTTTTCAACAAGGCAAAAAACGTAGACAATGCAAGGCATTGGCGAGGCTTTTTAACGCTGTAGAATAATAAAATAACAAGTAGAAAATGTTACTTTATTATTGAATCATTCCTTATGTACACATAGCAGTCAAAGATTTGGCAGTCTTCTTCATAGTCAAGCTGTTGTTTGCTTGCAAAGATTAGTGTTTCATCAATATCTAAGATTAATAATGCCTTGTCCAATTAGATAGCTAATTTATTTACATAATATCACACTTCAGCATCTTCTTACCATTTATTAAACCTTCTATTCGATCACCAATTTTTATTGGTCCCACACCTGCGGGGGTTCCAGTATATATGTAATCGCCCATTTGGACGGTGAAGTATTTAGATAGATGAGTAATGATAGCTTGAAAATTGAAAATTAGGTCTTTTGTGTTTCCATCTTGGACAGTTTGACCATTTAAAAGAGTAGATATTTGAATATTGTTTGGATCAAATTCTTCAAATAGGTCAAACTCTGAAATGGCTGCACTACTATCAAACCCTTTAGCTATTTCCCACGGATGACCTTTTTCTTTACATTTTTGTTGGAGATCTCTAGCGGTAAAATCTATTCCAAATCCAATAGCTTCAATATAGGAAAGCGCAAATTCTGGTTGAATGTGTTTGCCATTCTTTCCTATTTTTAAGACTACTTCACCTTCGTAATGAATATCATTAGAAAATTCTGGATAGAAAAAATGTCTATTTTTAATAAGTAAAGCGGAAGTTGGCTTCATAAATACAAGAGGCTGTGTAGGAAGATCATTATTCAATTCTTTGACATGATCGGCATAATTCCTTCCTATGCAAAATATTTTCATTCTTTGGTTTTATATAACTTCTTTAATTCAATTATCCTTCATATTCACCAGAAGGTTGTCCGAAAACGAGATGATGTCCGTTAGGACTTTGAACACTAAAATCTAACATACCATATGCTGTCTTTTGAAGATCAGCGACTGTTATGTTGTTGTTCTTGAAATTCTTGTGCAGTTGTTCGACTTCTTCCACTCGGAAATACAGATCAGCTTTATCAGGCTTTTGTGAATCATCTATTTTTTCGAGCATGAATGAATATCCAGATGAAGATATGGATGCATGACCTGGATTAATCTCTGGCCATTTCCACTCAAGATCAAAGCCCAACTTTGTATAAAAGGCAATAGAGGTATCTAAATTATGTACTTGAAGCGTACTTACGATGGCAGTGATTTTCATAATGTAGATATTTTGGGACAAGATAAAAATAAAAATGACCGCTCCCCAGCGGCCATTTTAGCAAATTATAATCCCATGAACATATCTGAGTTTAAATCAATTACTCTTTCGTAATGTAGAAGATTTAAATTTCAGAATAATAATATATAAACAAAACTCAATCTCAAATTTGTGTGTTCCTTTGATTGTTGATCAGGAAGTTGATTTTATTTTACAAAGCAACTTCCTGACAACATTTATAATCCCATGAACATATCCTTTTTAAAGTTTCTGATTCTTTATCAGAAAAGAAGGAAGGTCTCAATAACTCCCTTTCATAATACAAGTATAAGAACAGATATCACCCTACTCAATTACATAATTAACCATTTGTTATATATAAAAAAATTTAATATGATTGTTTAAATTTTGTAATCGATTGATAATCAACTGTTAGTGTTTGTTGGGTTGATGTAACTATTGTGATATTTTATATAAATTTATTGTAATATGAACCTAAAACATCGAAGAAAAAGTGAAAAAAACTATAAATCTTTATCTATCAAGTGTTGAATCTTAAATAAAGTGCATTTTCCAGTGACGTATTAAAGACTAAAAAATAGATAATCTATGTCTATTGCTCTTTGTCATTCCGTGAGATGCGATGTGAAGCCAAAGAATCAAGTATGTTAGATGTTGACAGGTTACACGGAGATTTGCTGAGGCTTCACGGAGATACACGGAGTTTTTTTAAGAACCCCTATAACTCAACAATTCAATAACTCAATAACTCAACAACTCAATAACTCAATAACTCAATACCTAGGGATTTATTTAAAAGGATTTTGTAATCGTTCCTCATTGATAACTGCATGATCTGTTAGTGCCAATAAAAATGACTTTAGCGCCTCTTTGTCGTAAGCATTTAAATGAATATCGTCTAGAAGTGGATCTTTTGAAGGGGAATGCTTGCCTCCAGAAACATAGTGATCTATAACTTCATCCAACGTTTGGAGACTTCCATCGTGCATATAAGGTGCGGAGAGTTCAATATTCCTAAGAGTAGGGGCTCTGAAAAAGCCATTTTGTGAACTTAAGGTTATTGCACCTAGTCCTTTGTCTAGGAAGTCATCAAAGGTTTCTGCTTCTTGAATTCCATTGTTGAAGTAATCGTTAGAGGTCATTAATGGGAGATTGTGGCAATGTGCACATTGGGCATCTGTCACATCTGGAGCATCAATATACATTTCAAATCCGTACAATTCATCGTCCGACAGAAACACTTCGCCTTGAAGGTATTGATCAAATTTGGATTCGAAACTTACAATTGATCGTTCAAACTGAGCGATTGCCTTTGCAGCCAATTCTTTATTTATTTCACCTACTTTGTTGATTCCGAATGCTTTGCGAAATAGCGGCTTGTACAGATCACTTTCTTGTAATTTTGGAATGATATCAATCCAGGAATGATGCAATTCTACTTCGTCTTCTACAGGCAGAAGGGCTTGCTCCTCTAATGTTTGTGATCGGCCATCCCAAAACAAGCCATTATCATAAAATCCAACATTAATTAATGACATTGAACTTCTGGTGCCTGGCAAACCATCAATACCAAGACTAACGGCCAAATTATCTGTAAATGATCCTTCTGGTAGATGACATGACGAACATGACATTGTATTATCTCTTGAAAGAATATTATCATAAAAAAGATGTCGTCCCAATTCTACACCATCAACAGTCAAAGGATTGTCTTCAGGGATTGCCATTTCAGGGATGATTACCTCCCTATTATCAATGAGTTGTGTATACGTTGGATATTCAATTTCAAATGGAATCGGATTGTATTCGATAGCTGTTAATAAATCACCAGCAGGAGGCGGATCTTCATCACAGCATGAAAAAGTGACCATTGAAATCACTAATAAGATATAAAAATGTAACCTAAATGTATTCATCTTACTATTATACGCTTGAGCTTTATGATTAGTTCTATACAAGTGAGGATAATGTACGATATTAGTAGAGAAAATTACTTTTTTAAGACAATTGGAGAATTGAAGGATTGAAGATTGGAAAGATTGAAGAGATTGAAGAGATTGAAGAGATTGGAAAGATTGGAAAGATTGGAAAGATTGGAAAGATTGGAAAGATTGAAGAGATTGAAGAGATTGAAAAGATTGAAAAGATTGAAGAGATTGGAAACGATTGGAAAGATTTAAAGGGTTGTTAATTTTAAATCTTTTCAATCTGTCACAATCTCTATCAATTAACAATGGCGTCGATGCTGAAGTTTGTTTTTAGGATTTTACAAAAACTGTCGGCTTCATGTAAGCTTTGGAATTGACCGAGCATTATCTTGAAGAATACTTTATCATTTCTAAAGTCATTTAACACAACAATAGGTTCCATAAAGGTTTCTCGAAGTTTGATTACTTCTTTTTGAGCTTGGGAGTAATCATCAAAAACACCTACTTGGACTCTATAATTTCTTTTTTCTTCGATTTCAGTATATCTTCGATAGTCGTTTTGACTAATAGTCCAAGGGTCTTCTTCTTCGACATCTTCAGAGCCATTTATCCTTTTTGGAGATTTATTGAAATCGTGCTTGATGATTACGCGATTTTCTGGTGAATTGTGAAGATCAAGAATACCTAAAAGCTCATCTGCTACCATAGTTTGTTCTATTCGCTCTACCATTTTTCCTTCCGAATTTAATATCAGAATGGTAGGTAAATAATTGACTTCATATTTGTTTTTCATTTGAAATCCTTCTACATCATCAATATTTACTTTGACGGATATGAAATTAGCGTTTAGTGTAGTAGCAATTCTTTTATCAGAAAATGTGGTCTTTTCCATCCATTTGCATGGAGTACACCAACTGGCATAGAAATCCATAAAGACCAGTTTGCCTTCAGCACTCGCTTGAGCTATTGCCTCTTCAACATTTATATCTGTGAAGTTTACGAATTTTGGGTCATTAGCATTAGCATTAAAAGCACTTAATAAAAATGCAAATAAGATAACTGACAAAGTGATTTCTTTTCTTGATATTTTCATAATTCCATCTTTTAAGATCAAATTCAAATTTTTTGTTTCAAAAAGAATAATCAACAGATTAGAAATAAGTATAATTTATAACTTGTTGATTACCTGTATGTCTTCATTTGCAAAATGTATACCAATAAGAGTTTTATATATTAGATATATTCTTAATGTGATTAAAATCGCAGAATTATACTAAGTTGAAAGAGATGTAAATGTCAGTATTACAGAAGGTTATAGTGGAAAGGTGAATTTTCTATTTCATAGAGAAATAATTTTCTTTTTTATAATAATATATAAGTTATAAGAATCTCTCTTGCCATGAAGGATTGATGAATATCTTGCTTTTGATCTATAGAATTCGGAAATTTTGATTCAAAAAAGCTGGATAAATATCTTATTTGTGATTAAGTCTTATCTTGCGGTCTTTTATAGCAAGTACCTAATAAACTTGCCATTATAAATGTAAAATCAACCGAGAAATGGGCAATATTAAAGCAGCCATCACTGGTGTAGCCAAATATGTACCTGATACATTACTTACGAATGCTGATCTTGAAAAGATAGTAGATACTACAGATGATTGGATCACCTCAAGGACAGGAATTAAACAAAGACATATATTTAAGGAAGAAGGTAAAGCTACTTCCGATATGGCTGTAAGAATGGTAGAAAAATTATTGAAGAAGACTAATACCAGTGCAGATGAAATTGACCTACTGATTTGTGCTACGATCACACCAGATATGTCTTTCCCTGATACTGCCAATACTATCTGTAGTAAAGTTGGAATTAAGAATGCTTTTGCTTTTGATATAAATGCAGCATGTAGTGGATTCCTATTCGGTCTTACTACTGGTGCAAAATTCATAGAATCTGGGTCTCATAAAAAAGTTGTTATTATCGGTGTAGATTTTATGTCATCCATAATCGACTACACGGATCGTACTACATGTGTGATTTTTGGAGACGGAGGTGGAGCTGTTTTGCTTGAACCGAATGAAGAATATGGAATAGAAGATTCCATATTTAAAGGTGATGGTAATGGTCGACAATACTTACATATGAAGGCAGGAGGTTCTTTAAAGCGACCTTCAGCAGAAACCATTGAGGCGGGAGATCATTTTGTGTTTCAAGATGGCAGGCCTGTTTTCAAGGCAGCTGTTAATGGTATGACCCAAACTTTTAAGTCACTGCTTAAGAGAAATAAATTAAAGCAAGAGGATGTAGACTGGCTCGTACCTCATCAAGCAAATATGCGTATTATCAATTCTGTGGCTGATATGCTTGAATTTCCAAAGGAAAAAGTCATGATTAATATCCAGAATTATGGAAATACTACAGCAGGAACTTTACCCCTATGTTTAGCGGATTATGAATCTAAGTTGAAAAAAGGTGATAATGTAGTTTTGACTGCTTTTGGTGGTGGTTTTACATGGGGTTCTACCTTATTGACATGGGCATATGACGGCGAATAATTAATAAATTGCAGACTCAAGGAATTTTATAGGCTAAATAAATGTATTGTAGTCGGACTTAAATATTCTTGATTTGATTAAATTTAATTGAAAGAGGAATATTTTAGAATAATGACCTTCCGCATTGAATTTTTATATTTGCGGTCGATATAAATTAAAATGAATTCAAATAATTATGGCAAGTACATCAGAAATTAAGAATGGGCTATGTATGAATTACAATCACGATGTATTTAAGGTTGTAGAGTTTTTGCATGTGAAACCAGGTAAAGGTCCTGCATTTGTAAGAACAAAACTCAAGAGCCTTACTACTGGAAAAGTAATCGATAATACATTCCCTTCAGGACACAAAATTGATATTGTCAGAGTAGAACGAAGAACTTACCAGTATTTATATCCAGATGATCAAGGTTTCAATTTTATGAATAATGAGACTTATGACCAAGTCAATATTCAAAAAGAAATGATAGATAATTCAGATCTATTGAAAGAGGGATCTAATATTGAAATACTTTTTCATGCTGATAATAATACACCTTTGACAATAGACTTGCCTCAATATATTAAGCTTAAGGTGACTTATACTGAACCAGGAGTTAGAGGGAATACGGCAACCAATGTGAGTAAGCCGGCAACTGTAGAGACTGGAGCAGAAATAAAAGTTCCTATTTTTATTAATGAAGGGGATCTTATAAAAATTGATTCTGCTTCAAGAGCATATGTTGAAAGAGTAAAAGTTTAAAAACCAGCCCAATGAATTTTAAAGAAATAACTGACCTAATAAAGCTTGTAAACAGAACGGATCTTGCTGAATTCAAATTGAAGGATAAAGATTTCGAAATATCAATCCGCACAAGCAATTTTCAAGGTAAAAACACTCAGGTAGTTCAAGCAGGAGCAACACCTATGATTCAAATGTCAACTCCTCCTCCAGCCGCTCCAGTTGCTGCTCCAACAGAAGCTCCAGCTTCTTCATCAGCAAGTAATGCGGCTGATGAGAAAAGTGGTGATAGCACAGAAGGACTTCTAGAAGTCAAATCTCCCATTGTAGGAACATTTTATAGATCAGCCTCACCAGACAAACCTGCTTACGCAAAAGTCGGAGATAAGATTGAACAGGGTGATTGTGTATGTATTGTTGAGGCAATGAAATTATTCAATGAGATTGAGAGCGAAGTGAGTGGTACTATCGTCAAAGTTATGGTTGAAGATGCTGCGCCAGTGGAATATGATCAGGTTTTATTTTTAGTAGACCCAAGCTAGAAATTTTAGGGACCTAATGTATGTCAATTCTATATTGACTAGTAAAAACCTATTAATTACCTGAATAACAAATTTGAGGAGATCATGTTTAAAAAAATACTCATTGCTAATAGAGGAGAAATTGCATTGCGAATAATTCGTACATGTAAAGAAATGAATATCAAGACTGTTGCTGTGTATAGTACTGCAGACAAAGATAGCTTACATGTACGCTTTGCTGATGAAGCTGTCTGCATTGGCCCTCCATCTTCAGCTGAATCCTACTTAAGTATACCTAAAATTATGGCAGCTGTAGAGATTACTAATGCTGATGCTGTACATCCAGGTTATGGATTTTTAGCTGAGAATGCTGATTTTGCAGAAATATGTCAAGAATATGGAGTTAAATTTATCGGACCTACACCTGAAATGATCAGGAAGATGGGAGATAAGGTGACTGCTAAGGATACTATGATAAAGGCGGGAGTCCCCGTGGTTCCTGGATCTGATGGATTACTAAAAGACCTTAAAGACGGGATTTCTACTTCTGAAAGTATAGGCTATCCTGTGATGATCAAAGCTACTGCCGGTGGTGGTGGAAAAGGTATGCGGATTGTAAAGAATTCGGAAGAATTTGAGAAGCAATGGAATAGTGCGCGTCAAGAGGCAAAAGCAGCCTTTGGAAATGATGGTATGTATGTCGAGAAGTTCGTCGAAGAGCCAAGACACATCGAGATTCAGATCATCGGAGATCAGCAAGGGAAAGTTATCCACCTTTCTGAAAGAGATTGTTCTATCCAGAGAAGACATCAAAAATTAGTAGAAGAATGCCCATCTCCATTCATGACTGATGAATTGAGAGAAAAAATGGGAGCTGCAGGAATTAAAGCAGGAGAGGCGATAAACTACGAAGGAGTAGGTACTGTGGAATTTTTGGTGGATAAGCACAGAAATTTCTACTTCATGGAGATGAACACTAGAATTCAAGTAGAACATTGTGTGACTGAAGAAGTAATAGATCATGACCTTATAAAAGAACAGATAAAAGTTGCATTTGGCATTCCGATTGATGGAGGTAATTACTTCCCGACTTTACATGCTATAGAATGTAGGATCAATGCCGAGGACCCTTATAATGATTTCCGACCAAGTCCAGGTCATATCGTATCTTTTCATAGTGCTAAGGGACATGGTGTGAGAGTAGATACTCATGTCTACGCAGGATATACTGTTCCCCCATATTATGATTCTATGATCGCTAAATTGATCGTGAGAGCACAGACTAGAGAAGAAGCCATAACCAAGATGGAAAGAGCTTTAGACGAATTCATTATCGAAGGAGTAAAGACAACCATACCATTTCATAAAAAATTGATGAAGGATCCAGATTTCCGCGCTGGGAATTTTGATACTGGATTTTTGAATGATTTTGATATGGGAGTGGAGGAGGCTTAATCGAGCTGTTTCTACTTTATATGCCTTTGATTTTATCTGGTTTTGTCTGTTTGGAAAGAGTATTCTTCTTTTCATTACCTATTTATTTTCATAAATTAAGTTTGTGAATACTGTTCTTTTTATGAATGGAATGTCTTGTTATTTCTTAGCTGGAATGATTTAGAATTGTATCTTTAGTGTGTTGAGAAAAATGAAGCCGAGTACGATAAGAAGTAATTAGTTGTATATCCACGTTTATTACCCGAATATGCAAGGATAATAAGAGTATCTTGTTGAAAATCAGTATTTTAAAAGGTGAGGGAGTACATGGATATTGGTGATATATCTTTACTTTTGAAATAAGGGTAAGGGTATGCAAATGTTGTAGGCAATTAAAAAGAAACATTATAAAATGAGTCAAAAAGTATTTATATCATATTCATGGACAACACCTGAACACGAAGAATGGGTTCTTAGCCTGGCTAAAAGGTTAATTTCTGACGGAATTGATGTTGTCTTAGATAAATGGGATTTGAAAGAAGGACATGATATGTATGACTTTATGGAATCAATGGTGAAGTCTCCTGACATAAATAAAGTGTTAATTGTTTTGGACGAGAAATACACCGAAAGAGCTGATTCTAGAAAAGGAGGTGTTGGTACTGAAACACAAATTATTAGTCCTAAAATTTATAAGGACGTATCTCAAGAAAAATTTATTCCAATTGTTAGAGAACGAAATGATGAAGGTGAAGCATACATTCCGACTTTCTTGGATGGACGAGTCTACATTGATTTATCAAGTGATGAAAATTTTGAAGAAAATTATGAAAGCCTAATAAGAAACATTTACGGTCGACCATCATTTAGTAAGCCAAAACTAGGGAAAGCACCAAGTTACCTCAATGAAGATACTCCACTAAATTTCAAGACCTCTCATATTCTTAGTGGATTTGAAAACAGATTGTCCAAACATCCTGAGAGAATCAATTCTTTAATTAGAGATTTCCTTGAAGACTTTATTGAAAATTTGAAGGATTTTAGTTTGAAGTTCGATAATCGAGATCAAATTGAAATGGGCAAAAAGATTTGTGAAAACATCAATCAATATACACCTCTCAGGGACGACTTTATTAAGTTTTTCGAGATATTGACAAAATCGGAAGTGCATTTTGATTTTGACATCTTGATTAAGTTTTTGGAAGAACTCCCTTTGTTTCTTCACCCGCTAGATGATAGAAGTAGTTGGTCGAATTCTGAATTTGACAATTTCAAAATCATCATTCATGAGCTTCTTCTTTACTTAGTTGCAGTTGGATTAAAAAATGAGAACTTTAAATTTGTCGAAGAAATACTTTATTCAAGCTACTTCACTAAAGATAGACATAATCACAACAATGAAGCTAAAAGTTTTATTGTGTTTTATGGACATACAGACATTATTAAACCTTACTATAATCAGACTCATTCCCAAAATTTTCACAGTGCAACGGCGGACTTTTTGATAAAACGAATTCCTGACTTCCTGTCTAAGAATTTACTTGTTCAGGCTGATTTATTGTGTTTTCATATTGCCCAATTGAATGGACTTAGATGGTTTCCTATTACCTATATTTATGACACCTCAGGTAGATATGAGTTATTCTATAAGTTAGAATCGAAAAGATATTTTGAAAAAGTTAAAATACTATTTGGAGTAGAGACAATTGATGAATTAAAAGAAAAATTAAAAACTCTTGAGGAGAATGATACGAACCCTCATAGGTTTGCTTATTCTGGATCCTTTGATTCTGTGACACCTTTGTATAGATTAATCGATAAAGAAAAACTTGGAACAAAAAGGTAAGTAACTGCCTACAACACAGTACATCCCATAAACCCTCCTTCGTCGGTCCTCTTTATGTACATTATTAGTAACCTTTCATTAGAAAAAAGAAAGGAGAATAAATTGAAAGAATATGTTAAAACCAGTTAATAGGTTATGATTACTAGCGAAGAAATTGGATTTCTCTTTGGTGAATTGGATGAAATTCAAAGAATGGTTTTTTATCCAGACGATAAAACCAAAAAATAAAATTTAAATATGCTTGGATTTGATTTATTAGATTGGTGTACAATAATAAGTGCAATTGTAGCAATTCCAAAGTTGTTTTCATATTTGAATAAGTCAATTGATTATGTAAAAGAAGTCTCAAAAAACAAGGAGATTAACAAAGATAATTTAATATCCTTTGTTCAATTATTATTCTTTTTTATAATTGGAGGTCTTTTCTTATATTATCAATACTCATTTTATTTTAATGAGTTAAGCCAAAGACCAAAAAGAATTCTTGAAATAGTAATTGTATTGTTTTTCTTAGGCTATATTTTTATCTATATAAAATCAAATGGAAAATTAAGTTTTACTTCTAACCCAATAAGAATTTTATACCTGTTTGTTTTAACAGGAATTCCAGTAGTTCTTGGCTCAATTAATTTCATGTCCAACAGTTGGGAATTAGCTGTATTAAAGCATATGATTTTATTTTCAGCTTTCTTGTTGGTTATGGATAGATTAATTTCCAAAGAGCTTGAAGATAACGAAACAAAAAATGGAAAATTAGTTTGATTTTAGCAGAATAAAAAGGAATTTATTTTGCTAAAAATTCTGCCTAAAGGAACACATATTAAATAAAGTTACAATATGTTTGTATCTTGTGGACATGGCAATAGTACACTATGCAACGAAAGAAGAAACAATGATGAAACAATTTTATCATAGTTTGAATGAAAAGGAAAAGCGTCATTATGTTGCTGTTGAATCATTGAAATTCGGACATGG
>Ga0256847_1000135_pt1 | contig 50508 bp, 42 predicted proteins | sample TeddybearmetaG_FD_189099 | JGI IMG/M metagenome (GOLD analysis project Ga0256847, IMG submission 189099) | Hydrothermal vent microbial communities from East Pacific Rise, Pacific Ocean - Teddybear | ecosystem: Environmental > Aquatic > Marine > Hydrothermal vents | place: Pacific Ocean: East...
AACTTTCATCTGCAACGATGTTTTTCACTCAATTAAGTGAAAAACTTTCAATCGGGAAAGTTTGGTAAGCTTTATTTTTACTGGACTTCCCGTTTTTTATTTGTTTTCGCTTGCGGATTTAAGGTATAATATAAAAGAAGGATAAATCCATGTGTGGCAGATCTTCACTTAATAAGACAGAAAAAGAAATAGAAGAACGCTTCAATGCAACTTTCTATTCTGATGAATTGGAGCGGTACAATCCGTTGCCTAATTATAATGCGGCGCCCAGTCATATGCTGCCCATAATCAATAATCACGATCCAGATCGTATCCACCTATATCGTTGGGGCCTTATCCCATTTTGGGCCAAAGACGAAAAAATCGGATACAAAATGATCAATGCCAGGGTCGAGACTCTAATGGAAAAATCCGCTTTTAAGAATGCTGCAAAACATAGAAGATGTCTAGTGCCTATGGACGGATTTTATGAGTGGAAAAAAGAGGGCAAAACAAAAACGCCTTACCGAATTATTCTTCCTGAAACACCAATCTTTACAGCTGCTGGTTTGTGGGAGTCATGGAATGATGAAAGTGGAAAAGAAATCTTCTCCTTTACTGTCATTACTCAGAAACCAAACTCCCTTATGGCATCAATTCACGATAGGATGCCTGCTATTCTAAGCCCCGAACAAGAACGACTTTGGATAGATAGTGATTTATCAACTACCGATGCTATATCTCTTATTGAGCCCTATCCTAGCGAATTGATGCATGCTTACATGGTAAGTCCAAGAGTAGGCAATGTAAAAAATAACGATGCGCAATTACTAGATCTCATTGATTCCCCTCCTCCTATTCAAGGAGAATTATTCTAGTGCTCTGTCAACGCTTGAATGAGGCGTAGCATTTGAGTGAATTTTGATTCAGTGTAAGGCAAAAAATCTACCTATCGGCAGACAGGCGCAAACATAGCCATGGCTAAGGCGAGTATATTTTAACGCAGCAATGGCTCAAAGTCATCAAATGATCCCATCAATTTAGGCCTGAGATACCGTGTTTAAATCATATTGTACAAACCTTTGATTATGTTGTTTATAAATTAATGGATGATATTTAATCTTTCAATCTTATTTTGGTGGTTTTTTAAGATTAGTATTTCTATATAGTATGCGCTTATCAGCGAGATTTTACTTTTTTCATTGCCAAAAAAGTAAATCAAAAAGTCTAGCCGGCTCTAATGCAGCACGCATAGCTGCTCCCTCAGCCCACAATAGCCGGCTTGGCTAGGCTTCCTATACATTGAAAAAATCAATGACTTTTTTGATCCTTTTTTTAAAAGTGCAATCTGCTCTAAACACTGACAGAGCACTAACTCCATTAATTCAAAAACAAGCTCTATATTTGCGTTGTGCAGAGCTATACTATCAAAATCAAACAATTTGAAGGTCCATTTGATCTTTTGCTTTTCTTTATTGAGAGAGATGAATTGGACATAAATGATATTCCAATCTCTACTATAACTGAGGACTTTCTATCATATATAAAAGAGTTGGAAAAACTCAATATTGATGTTGCTAGTGAATTTATCCTTGTTGCAGCCACATTGATGCGGATCAAAGCAAAATTGTTACTCCCAAGAAAAGAAATAGATGAACTCGGAAACGAAATTGATCCAAGAGAAGAATTGACTCAACGCCTATTAGAGTATAGGAAGTACAAAGAGATACTGGATGAAATGCGAACGATGGAGGAAAATCGTAGCACCAAATTCCAAAGAGGAAATGTCACTAGCGAATTGCGAGTTATCGCCACCAAAGCATTAGTGGATGTAGAGCTTGAATCTCTAACACTTTACAAGCTTCTCACAACCTTCCATAAATTAATGGAAGAGTATGAGATTCGAGGCTCCAAAATTATCCACAGAATTGCCAAGTACAACTACACAATCGAAGATCAACAATCCTATATTCTTACCAAATTGACAAAAGGAAAAAAGATCGATTTCAAAAATATCTTTAAGGGTCTTGAAAATAGAATTCATGCCATAGTCACCTTCCTGTCGTTATTAGAATTGCTCAATGTGCAAAGAATAATCGTCACTCAAGGAGAAGGCATCAATAATTTCTGGATTGCATCAACTGATACTGACTCTTAAATCTGACTTCAAGTGAGAAAAGTATTTATCAGCCGAAACCTCAAACCATCATCTCCCATTAGAGACGTAATTGCCAACAATCAATTAGTGGCAAAAAGTCTGATTCAATTCTCAGCTTTAGATTTTGATACGCCCCAAGCTGATTGGATATTTTTTTATAGTAGAAATGGGGTGAAGTATTTTTTTGAAAATGGCAATTATGCATTGTATCCCTATTTATGGGCTTGCCTGAGTGAAGGTACTGCAGATGAATTGTCACACTATGTGACTGATGTTTCTTTTGTTGGAAACGGTTCTCCTGAGGAAGTTGCTCAAGCGTATGAACATGTAATAAACCCTGAACAAGTCACCTGTTTTGTAAGAGCCGAAAACTCTTTGGATAGTATTAAAAAAAGAATAGACCAAGCACAAAATTTCTCCATTCCAGCTTATAGGAATACCCAAATTGATGAGATTCCAAATGAAGAATTTGATATTCTAATCTTTACGAGTCCTATGAATGTGGATGCTTGGTTTGCGAAAAGGGAATATCAAGATGAAAAGGTTATTTCGATTGGTGAGACTACAGCGGATCATTTGAAAACTAAATATGGTATCACTGATATTATAGTTGCTGCGATATCCTCCGAAAGTTCAATAGCAGAGAGTCTGGGGTCACTTTTATAACTAAATAAATTTCTTTACTATTTTATGAAGCATTGTATCTCAATAAAGTATTGGCTTATCAGCTGGATTTTGCAACCTATTAATGACACGTTTCTTCACTTGAAATTTTATATTCACTTTAATTTTATAAAAGAGCACATAGTCTTATTGCAAAAAAAGGAAAGGAAAAAATCTAGCCTGCCTTAATGTTGACTCTTTTTTAACACTATAAAGAGAGATTCAAAAGTTGGCAACTTTTTGAGTTAAGTATTAATTGTTTATATAATAGAAGCTTTTATCGGCATTAGTCAGTTTAGTATTTTGTGTTGTGCCACCCATCACTTTCGTGGTCTTTCCCTTGGAAGTTATCACTTCCACATCTACGATGATCGATCAATCTTGTTAAAAGCTCAAAACTGTATGAGTTTTCACTATTACACATCGAAGGTTAGCTAATTGAATACTGGGCATTATTATTTAAAAATCAAACCTATGTACGAGTTTTTTTGTGCTTAGGAAAATAGCAATTCAGCCGCCCATCACTTACGCGTTCCTTCTCTTGTAAGCTATCGCTTTCACATCTTCGATGATCGACCAGTCTTGTTAAGAACTGAGTACAGCCTTGATTTTTTTGCTTCTTTTTTTATCTAAGAAAGGACTGAATGTTCTTTTATGAAATAAAAGTGATAATGAAGTTATCAAATGAAGGAACACGATAGTGATGGGTGGCAAGTCCCGTCTGGAAAGACAAAGATGTGTTGAAAAACATTACTAGATATTTACGTAAAATATTCAATAAAAGGAGTCCACACTAAATTTACATTATACAAAATGATAATTATAGTAGCCATACAGGCTACTTTTCATTTTACAATGTACCTTGGAATGATATTCCAAGCTTTAATATTATTGCCTTTCAGGCAATTCTCAACATAATAGAGAACACACAAATTAATACAACTTAGACTTCCCCAAACCCAATTTACAAAAGAAATGAACTATTGAAACTCGTAATACTCCAAATCCATATTTTGCACTCCTTCTGAAATTAATTGAAGAAGCTTCCTCAAAATACTTCGTAGGGCAAGTCACTTCTCCAATGTCAAATCCTGCATAAACGATTTGAGAAAGCATTTCATTATCAAATACAAAATCATCTGAATTAGAATTAAACTTAATTTTCTCTAACACTTCTTTGCTAAATGATCTATATCCTGTGTGGTATTCAGACAATTTGTAATTTATCAATAGATTTTGTGTAAATGTCAAAAAACGATTGGCGATGTATTTATACAATGGCATCCCTCCTTTCAATGCTCCTTTTCCTAGAATCCTGGAACCTAAGACAACTGGATAAAGATTATCGCCTATAATATTGACCATACTAGGGATTAGCAATGGTGTATATTGGTAATCGGGATGAAGCATTATTACAATATCGGCACCTAATTCTAGCGCTTTATTGTATAATGATTTTTGATTGCCACCGTATCCTTTATTCTTTTGATGTTCAATAACATGATGAATACCAATCTTTTTTGCTAAAGCGACAGTGCCATCTTTACTTGCATCATCGCATAAGATTACTTCATCCACAATGTCAAATGGAATCTCTTTGTAGGTCTTTTCTAGCGTTAATGCAGCATTATAAGCTGGAAGAACTACTACTACCTTTTTATTCTTATACATAGATGAAGCTTATTTTCAGTGTGAAATTAATTTTTTAGAACTGAAAATCAAATATCACAGGGCCATTCCCAATCATCTAATGGCGCCTGAACTGTTTTTAATGAAAAATGCCACCATTCCGTACGGATTCCTTTAAGCCCATGAATTTCCATCATCTTGGACAATATTTTTCTATTTTTTAGCACCTCAGCTGGCAAATCAGTATTAGTAGTATATGCTTCAGGACCAAAAAAATCATAGGGCGTGCCCATTTCCATCTCAACACCATCTTTATCGACAAGGGTTATATCCACTGCTAATCCTCGATTATGCATAGAACCTTTTTCTGGAGATGTGACATATCTGGGATCTGGTACGATGTCCCACAGTTTTTGTTGAGCAGGTCTGGGTCGATAACAATCTAACAATTTTAGACTCATTCCATATCGCTCAGAAATATCCTTTTGAAGGGCCAATACTCGAGTTGCCAACTCTGGTCGCAAAAAACATCTTCCACAAGGATAAATTTGCTTCTTGGTAAAATTATTATCGGTAGCATACCTTATGTCTAGGATTGCTCCATCTTCTTCTGAAATCTCCTTCCATTGACTGACATCATAGTCTATTTCTTTTGCTTTTTTAGGTGTGATTGGTTGATCATCCTTTGCTTTCACCTCTTCAATAGTTTGCGGACTCTCCTTTTTCGGCGAACAGCATATTAAAAAAGTTAGAATTAACAGAAAGTATAATTGTTTCATTTAAAGCTCTTGTCTCAGTAATTAAAAAAATGAATTGACTGATGCATTCTCAAAGAGATACATATAGTACATTTTCATAATGCAAAATAAGGATAAATTTTAATGCGGTGTATTAAGTCATATTGCAATTTTTTTTAAGATATTAGCAGCATCCAAAACGACTTTAAAACCGATTTCTGGTATAATGAGACCAGACCATATTCCCTTACATTCTCTTAAAACGTTGTTTTGGTACCTGTTTTTGATGCTACATCAAATATCAGGGGATTCCCCTATTTTATAACATTTTATCAGAATAAGCTGATAAAAAACAATTTACATATGTATATTTGTTTTAATATGAAATCACTCATACAAATTAAAGGCTCGAAATAATGGAAAAAATATCTACACTCTTAAGTAGGAACTTTATGTTTCTTTTTATGTTTTTCTCGATTACAACTGCATTTGCTAATGAAGAATGTGTTGATGACGACGTAAGTTTTACTTTATATTGTCCTGATGATGTCACTGTTTCTTGCAGCGACGAAATATGGGATCTTTCCATTTATGGAAATGCTACTTATTATTATAATGGTGGATGGTACGATGCGGGCTACCCTGTGGTCAATTACTATCTCAATACATGTAATTCTGGATATATCACAAGGACATGGACAGTAGAAGATTACAATTGGAATCAATATTCATGTACACAAACAATAACTGTACTTGCTGATGGCAGTTCTTTCAATGAATCTAATATAACATGGCCGCAAGAGCATATTACATTAGAGGGTTGTTATCCTTCGACTCATCCAAGTCAATTGCCTCCAGGATGGGGTTATCCGACATGGTATAATGGTGGAAGTTCTTGTGGAACAAGTAACGTAGGTGTATCTTTTTCAGATCAAACCTATACGATAAGTTCGACATGTAAAAAGATAGTAAGAAAATGGCAAGTAATAGACTGGTGCCAATACAATCCAAATTCGTGGTATAATGGATATACGCCAGGATTATGGACCTATTATCAATTTATAAAAATATCAAAAGGAGACCTTCCTGTATTGACATGCCCTTATGACATCACCGTAAATTCTAACAATTGTGTCAATGCATATATAAATGTCCCTCCTCTATGGGTAGAAGGAGAAACATGTGGTGGAGACTACGAAATCACTAATAACTCTCCTTATGCTTATTCAAATGGAGCTGACATATCTGGAACTTATCCTATCGGTTGGCATTATGTAAAGTATACGGTCAAATATGGCTGTGGTTCAAAGAAAACATGTACTAGAAAAATCAAAGTAACAGATAAAAAACCACCAGTACCCTATTGTTATGCTGCATTGGCAGTGCCACTCATGGGCGTTGATAATGATGGAGATGGTGTCTTCGATGATGGAATGGTAGAAATCTGGGCTAAAGATTTAGATAAAGGAAGTACCGCATCTTGTAATGGTGGACAATTGAAATTTTCATTCTCTTCTAATGTCTACAATACATACAGGACATTTACTTGTGCAGATGTAGGAGAAAATACTGTGCAAATGTGGGTAACTGATAATGATGGCAATCAATCTTATTGTGTAGTGACGATAGATATTCAAAATAATGGAGCCAATATTCCAGACTGTGAACCAGAAGAAGATGATTCTGATGATGACGGAATTGTAGACAGCGAAGATAATTGTCCATACGTGCCGAATCCAGATCAAGAAGATGAAGATGATGATGGCATTGGTGATGCTTGTGAAGAAGTAGATAATGATTCTGATGATGATGGTATACTTGACGAAGATGATAACTGTCCTCATGATCCGAATCCAGATCAGGAAGATGAAGATGGTGATGGTATTGGTGACGCATGTGATGACGATGGTACTGATCCTGGGTATACATACTACATTGGAGGAAATATTTATTCTGCATCTGGTGAGCCATTAGATAGTGTCAAAGTGACTATTAAAAATATGGAAGTAGATACTAGCTATGTAGTGACATTAGATACTACGATCATTCTAGTACTCGATAGTATGCTCAATGAAGTGGATAGTTCATATACCTATATGCTTACGCTGGATACTACGATCACTGCTATGATGGATACCTTCGTGAACAACTTGATGTTGGTGGCTCATACCAATGTATGGGGACTTTATAGATTTGCTGGATTTGCCAATACAGGTGACACGTATGAACTTTCAGCTATGTATAATAGTCTTGGCTATAACAGTGGTATTGACATAGAAGACCTTGACTTCCTAATGGATTATGTCGTAGGGGCAACGGACTTTACCGAACCTCACCAAAAATATGCTGCCGATGTAGATCAAGATGGTGATGTAGACTTCGATGACCTCAAGCGTCTATTGGAATATCTTACTGGAGAAATTGATGACTTTGGTGTAGCCAGTGAGTGGTTGATCATAGATAAAGCACAATTTGAAACAGCTACTGCAGAAGAGATCTATGATGATCCTACAACGATTATTGATGTACTGGTAGAAACAGAAAACATTGAAGATCAAGATTTCGTAGCAATACGATTAGGAGACATCATTATTGAAGATGATGGTAATTTGACTTCTGGTAATCCTCTTGAGGATTTGAGCCTAATAATGGAAGGCAATCCTTCAGATATCGAACTAGAATCAAAAATCAGAGATATCGTTTTAGAGAAAGAAGCAAATACTCTTGAAGTATACCCGAATCCATTCTCTGAATCGTTCACTATGAATTATGTGAGTCAGCAAAATGCTAAGGTTACGATAGAATTGTTGGATGTCAACGGCAGAAAAATATATTCTAGTCCGTATACATTAAACAAAGGAGAAAACGTTATTAATCTATCTCTAGATAATAATTATAAAGGCATTATTGTCTACCGATTAATTGATGGAGACAAGATTATTTCTGGAAAAGTAATAAGCTTATAATACACGTACATTCTTAAACATCCTTTATGAAAGGCTCATCGATTTCGGTGAGCCTTTTTTTTGATCGACCTCAATCCGTAAACAGACACCAGCCTGGTTTTAAAAACCAGGCTGGTGTCTGTTTAAAAGTGTCATTATTTATGGCATGTCGTTTTATTCGATTTATAATGTCGCCATATTCGTCATAATTATCTATCTTTGTCTCCCGTCAGTACAAAGGTTCTTTTCTAAGGCATAATCAAGTCGCCTATTTACCGTCGGCAATTTTTATTCTAAAAATAAACGACGACACCTAATATGTTCGAAAGGGCTGTACTGCACATGGACTTAGACTCTTTTTTCGCTTCAGTTGAAGTACTAAAGAATAGTTCGCTAAAAGGAAAACCACTCATCATCGGAGGCACAAGCAATCGTGGAGTGGTCTCATCCTGTAGCTATGAAGCCCGTAGATATGGCGTACATTCTGCAATGCCCATGAAGATGGCCCTCCAATTGTGCCCCAATGCCATTATCGTTCGTGGAGATATGGACAGTTATTCCTACTATTCCAACATGGTGACCGATGTCATTGCTGCAGATGCGCCAGTCTATGAAAAAGCTTCTATAGATGAATTCTATCTCGACCTCACAGGAATGGATCGATTTTTTGGTTGCTATAAATGGTCAAAAGAGCTCCGGCAACGGGTCATCTCAGAGACAGGACTACCCATCTCTTTTGGACTCTCTGTCAACAAACTCATCTCCAAAATGGGGACAGGAGAATCCAAGCCCAATGGTGCAAAAGAAATAAAGCGAGGGATAGAAAAACAATTCATCGCTCCCCTCCCCGTCAAGAAGATACCCGGCGTAGGTAAAAAGACATACAAGAAACTCAGCTTCATGGGGGTGCGATCCATAAAGATCTTAAGCGAAATCCCGAGTCGACTTCTCGAACGAGAGTTTGGCAAACACGGCCGTCAATTGTGGGAAAAAGCCAATGCCATAGACAACACGCCCATCATTCCCTACAGTGAATCAAAATCCCTCTCCAAAGAACGAACCTTTAGCGAAGACACCCTCGATCTCAAAATGATCCGCAATATGCTCATTGACATGTGTGACAAACTCAGCTTCGAATTAAGAGCCTCCAATAGACTTACTTCCTGCATCACCGTCAAGATTCGATATGCTGACTTCAATACATTTACCAAACAATGCAAAATATCTTATACTGCCCAAGACAATGCACTCAGCCAGTATGCCATCCAACTCTTCGACAAAGTCTACGAGCGCCGGCAGCTCATCCGGCTTATCGGTGTCAAGTTTAGCGGCCTCGTCCATGGCAATTATCAAATCAATCTATTCGATGATAGCATAGAGCGGATACACCTCCTACAGCAGATGGATCACATAAGAAATAGATTTGGACAAGATGCAATCGGAAGAGCTAGTGCTATCGATAGTGGAATAAAACGGAGGTAACAAAAAATATCTTTACATGGTATCTTTACATGGTAACCTTACAGGCTACAAATAAATCTATAATCTCAGATCAGTGCGATGCACTGACCTGAGATATATCAACCTTTCAGGCTGATTTTTAGACTCAATTTATTGAAATATCTTTATTTCTGTAATAGCCTGTAAGGTTATTATGATAAAGCCAAATGCACCGCATTTGGTTTATCAAACAATATTAAAAAATGTAGCCTGTAAGGTTACTATGTAATATGAGCTAAGTTTGCTGAATAGACAATACAAGATTTTCATAGTTGATTTTTAGATGCCCTGACCCGAAATATCAACCATTTAGGCTATTACAAAAAAAAAAGATGGAATCGCTTAGAGCGATTCCATCTTTAATATAGATATTATTTTAAAAGCTAAAGCTTAATATTTGACATCAAATTTATAGCTATCAACATTATTGTTAGGATCATCAACGATTTCAATAACCTCTAAAATCCAATAATTTCCATCTCTAGAAACAATAAACACATCTTCTATTTCAACACGATTACTCACATCATCTACCAATTCAACACCATTGTTGAACAAATCAGGTAAATCTTCTTTGAATTCAACCCCAGCAAAAGTAAAACCTTCTGGCAATCCACCTTCACTTGCTATAAGGTACTTCATAGAAACATCATTGTCTTTAATCGGTGATATAGTTCTAAGCCAGTTATCACCAGGTGGTAGAGTATCATCTAAACCATTATCTTTGATCTCAGCATCAGGATCATCAGAATTAGTACTCATACCAGTATCCAAATCCAAGCCACCAGTATTTTGACCTCCACCAGAATTTAATAATCTATCTAATGTTACATCTTCTCTCATTTCAAGAGCAGTAACACTTGGAAGAGTAGTCACATCAAATTGCAATTGAGCTGTAAGACCAAACTCATCTGTAATCAAAACTGTATAGATAAAGTTCCCTTCAGAAGCAGGTGTCATTATAAATAAATCAAGCTTATCGAATCCCCCTTGATCTTCCTCTGCTAATGCAAAAGGATTGTCAGCTACTGACATAGAAATCTCTTTCCAAAATATATTTGACTTATCAACAAACTGATTATTTTCTCTCACTTCAATAGAAACTAAGTCTCCGCTACCTTTTACAGCAGTCAACTTAAATCCATTCTTAATATCCTGACCTGTAGTAACAGTAGTAGGTGAGGTAGTCGTCAAACTAGGAGGAGTCCCCACAGTAGTGACATTCACAAAAACAGATGCTTTTTCACCAGCTACATCTTCCACCTCAACTTCAAAAGCTACAGTAGTCGCTGCAGAAGATTGCGCTTCAATACCTATAGACCTTGTAAGTCCATCCATTTCAGTACCGAAAAGCAATGCTGGATTCGCTGAAGCATCAACTCCATCATATGTCATTCTTGAAAAAGGAACTGTTGTACCATCTTCATAGACAGTAACTGTTTCTAAAGGCGAATCTCCCTTAGAAGCAGTAATATCAATTGTAAATACCTCTACTGGATCTACTGTAATATCTGAAGAAGTAGTAAGCGTAACAGTAGGCTTCACATCTGTACCGCCACCGCCAACAACCGGATCATCGCTACAGCTATATAAAAACATAGATGCCATTGCAACTAAAAGTAAGGCTGGTAAATTCAATATTCTTTTCATACTAAAATAATTTTTGTTCTAAAATAAGTAGTTAATAAATAAATAAGGGTGACTGATTGCATAATTTCCTTTATGAGTCATAAAAACCATCTAATACTCAACTAAAAGAGACCATCCATCAGATTCTATTCGATTTAAAAATAATAAAAAGACAATTAATTCTAAAATCAATAAGCCCGCTTATCATTCTTTTCTATATAATTAATAAACGATCTATTTACGACTCTCGTTCCTCCTACTGTAGGATAATTTCCAGTAAAATACCAATCGCCAGTATTATTAGGACATGCTTTGTGCAAATCCGTCACAGTTTGATAGATTACCTTCACTTCAATCTCCAATCCTACGGGTGTGACTATCTCAGCGATCTTATCCGAAATCTGCTCATAAGTAAATTCGTCGTACAATGATTGAATCTGATTAACCATTTCCTCAACAGGTTTCTGTTCCTCAGCTAGGCATCGTTGATACGCCTCCTGCAATAGATGTTCTTTTTTGTTTTCTTCCAATAATTGAACAAGCGCCTTGAAAGCAGCAAATTCATTCATCTTACTCATATCGATTCCATAACAATCAGGATACCGAATTTGAGGTGCAGAAGATACAATAACAATTTTCTTTGGCTGTAATCGAGAGAGGCTAAAAATAATACTGTCTCGCAAAGTGGTTCCTCTCACAATACTATCGTCAATAAGAACCAAGGTGTCGATATTATTCCTAACAATCCCGTAGGTAACATCATAAACATGTGCAACCAACTCCCCCCTAACTACATCATCAGCTATAAATGTTCGCATTTTAGCATCTTTTACTGCGATTTTTTCGATTCTGGGAGATATTGTCAATATTTCATCCAACTCTTTATCCGTGTAATCGGGTCCTAGTTCTTTTATTTTTTTCTTTCTTATTGTATTGGTATATTTCTCTAATCCTTGAACCATTCCAAAAAAGGACACTTCAGCAGTATTCGGAATAAAAGAGAAAATTGAATTTGCAAAATCTTCTTCTACTTCTTTGATTATTGCTGGCACAAGTAATTCTCCTAGTTTCTTACGCTCAAGATAAATATCGCGATCAGTCCCCCTAGAAAAATATATTCTTTCGAAAGAGCAAGCGGTTCTTTCCAACTGTTCCTTACACAATACCTCCTCGACATTCCCATTCTTCTTAATGATCAATGCATGTCCTCTTTGCAATTCTTTCACTTCATCGATAGAAACGCCTATGCAGGTCTGAATTGCCGGTCGTTCAGAAGCTACCACTACAATCTCATCATCTTTATAATAAAAAGCAGGTCGTATCCCTGATGGATCTCTGAAGACAAAAGCATCTCCATGACCTATCAGCCCTGCCATTACATAACCACCATCAAATTTTCTACTCGCTCTTTGGAGTAATCTGGTGACATCTAAATGCTCAGCGATCAAGGTATTTATTTGCTGATTGGTATATCCTTCAGGTTTGAACCAAGAAAACAATCTTTGCACTTCATCATCAAGAAAATGCCCTATTTTTTCTAAAACGGTTACCGTATCTGATTTTTCCTTTGGATACTGTCCAAATCCAACTAGCTCTTCGAATAATTCATCAACATTGGTCAAGTTGAAATTTCCTGCCAATACCAAATTTCTGGTGATGTAATTATTCTGTCGCATAAAAGGATGCACGGTCTCAATAGAATTTGATCCATGGGTCCCGTATCTTAAATGGCCAAGCAACAGTTCACCTGTATATGGCTTATTGATTTTCAACCATTCAGGATCATTCCTTTGCTCTTCAGTGAGATCATTAAAATGGCTAAATACACCTTCAAAGAGGTGCTTGATATATTGGGGATTGTTGCTTCTTCTTCTACTTATATATCTACTACCGGGAGGCATATCCAGCTTAATGGTAGCAATCCCTGCTCCATCTTGTCCTCTATTCCTTTGCTTTTGAAGTAAAAGCTGCATTTTATTGAGGCCGTATAACGCTGTACCATATTTTTTGTGGTAGTATTCTAGCGGTTTTAAAAGTCTAATGACTGCCAATCCGCATTCGTGGTGAATCTGATCACTCATGGAGTTGCTCCGTTGATTTATTAAGCACGCAAATGTACGACATTAGTAATCTAATTACCATATGTTATGTGATTATAATGACCAAGTATTATTTTAATTTGCTCCACATAAAAAAAGTCACCATCTAACTTAGCGTACTTACCGCCTTCTTCGAGTACTTTACGGTTAGAAATCACCTCAATTTGTCATTTATAATGACCTTGTATCATAATTGCTTGCTTGGAATTGACAGACCTTTTAAAATTGTTTGTATTTTGCCATTTAATAATAAAGTTCATATGTATTATAGAATATTAGCAACGCTTGCACTTTCATTTGTTTTCTATGTTGGATCAAGTCAGATTTCATATCATAGATTGTATGAAACCACCCTCGATGATACCTTGGGAATAAATGATACTATTTTTTATCATATGGCTAGTACTACTCTTTCTGGCGATGTGTATGCAATGGGAACTAAGCGTCTAGCTGACCTAACAGACATCGATGATCTCTCGATAATATTTACAAAACATAATGATAAAGGAAACATAGATTGGTCAAAAGAATTGGACCTTGGTCGAGATTCTGTAGAGATAAAAAGCATCTGTGACTTCCAGTTTAATGGAGCTCAGGATAGCATTTTATTCGTAATAGATGTCGAAATCAATGGGGAGCGAAAAGAAATTTTCGGTAGACTTGAAAAATCTGGCAATGAAATAGATTTACATTCAGTTGAAGGTTTTCAAGTGTTTTCTGGACTCACTCGCCCAAATGTAGTTCCATTCATAAATCAAAGTGACTTATTGATGACGCCAGCTTCACAGCCTATAATAAGTAGAATTGGACTTGGAGATGATTTAATGTGGTCAAACTCATATGAATTTGTAAATTCTGAAGGAGATTCTATTTTAAATTATTTTTCAGATATTAATTCAACTCCTGACTCAACAATAGTTGCCCTTGGTCTTGGTCGTAATATTGGAGAAGAGTTTGTAGTAGCAGAATTAGACAGTAATGGAGTTCAAATATGGGCTGAATCATATACATTTCCAATAAACAATCTTCGAAATATTGCGCCTATTGAAGCCATCCCATTGGTGAATGGTGACTTCGCCGTGATTGGGGAATATTTTTTAATGGGATCATTTGAAAGCAATGCTTTTATTACAGTTATAGATTCTTCTGGATCAGTATTGATGTCAAAAAAATTAATCGTTGCTGAAAATTCGACGAATCTTTTAAATATTTTACAAGGAGCCGATGGTACTCTTTGGATGACTGGAATAGCTGCAGTCAATGATACTAGCACCTACTTTACTACAAATATGGATCTTGATGGATTGATCAATTGGACTACATTTTACCATGATCAAGAACCTGGGCTAAGCGCATATTCTACTAGTCTAATTCCAGTTCAAGCAACAGGAGGTGCAACATTTGTAGGACATGGATTTAAAGATGATTTAGCTGTAATGCAAGTCATGAAACATGATGCAGAAGGTAAAACTCCTTGCTCTGACACTACAACTACTATTGTTGAAGATTTGATGATCACCGCTGACACCTTATTCTCACAAGTAGAAAATATAGAATTAACCTTTGACACACTTGTCTATGAGTTTGATGATTTTAGTGGATTCAGCCCACCAACTTTAACTATCAATTATCAATATCCTGCATTTTGCCCAAATGAGTTGATTGATACATTTCTTATAGCCGTTGTAGATCAAGTCGATACGGCGAACATTTCATATATCTGGAGTACTGGCGAAATAAATGACACCATAAGAGTGATAGCTGAAGGCCAATATTCTGTGACCGTTACTATTAGTGAAGATGTTTGTTATACAATGTGTGATACTATCGAATTGACTCGACTGATGTTACCTGAAATAGCGATCACCCAAGATAATAGTCGATTTTGTGAAGAAGGAATAATTGTCTTGACTGGAAACTATACACCTGGTGCTCCTAACGAGACCTATCTTTGGAACACTTTAGAAACCACTCCTTCCATTGAAGTTACTGACCCTGGAGTATATTCTGTAACTGTCACTGATGAATGTGGTGAAATGGCATCGGATGAATTAGATCTTTCTTTGCCCGACATTAACCCTTCTGTATCAATTTCGGCCGGTGATTGTATTAATGGACAAACTATTTTATCTGCATTTTTTATAGGTGTTGGAAATAACCCACAATTTATTTGGTCAACAAATGAGACTACAGATAATATTTCTGTTTCAACTGAAGGAACATATTCAGTTTCAGTGACAGATGAATGTGGTGGCGATGAAGCAACTGCTGAGATAACTTTTGAATTCACAAATGATTTAGAATTATCAATTTTTGAGGCATCAAGTTTTGATATTATTTGCAATTTCCCACCTAATCCTGATAATGGTCATAAACTTGACGCATTATTACAAGGTACTAGCAATCCTTCATACACTTGGTCAACAGGTGAAACAGGTTCTACGATTTACGCTTTGGCTGATGGAACTTACTCTGTGACAGCTACTGATGAATGTGGTCAAATGTTGACCGAATCCATTGATGTTGATGTAAAAGAGATTCCTGAATCTGGAGATATTGACTTTACCTTGGAATGTGATGAAAATGATATTGCTTTAAGTCGTATTACCTTTACAGGAAGTGCAAATATTGACAATGCTATAATTAAGCTTGATGTTTTTGATGCTGAAGACGGAACACTTATTTCAGATGAAGTTATACCTACAGAACCTCTTGTTCTTGGTAATTATTTTGTTGTGCTGTCCACTTGCGACTTGGTTGAATTGGATACATTAAGAATTAATGCTGAAATTCTTTGTGGTGGGTTGCTAAATTACCCTATAGCATTTTTCCCTGGAGGCCAAGATGATGCTTCGAAGACCTTTGGTCCTATCCCAAATGACACTTTAAATGTTGAACGTATTTCTAATGTGGATTTCAAAGTTTTTAACAGATGGGGAGAAACGGTATTCGAATCTAGTGCAATTCTAGAAGCATGGGATGGCTCACATAAGGGAGAGCCTGCACCAAGTGAAGTTTACATCTGGTATGTTGCGTACTCCGTAGATGGGCAGCAAATGTTGGATAAAGGCGATGTGACACTGATCAGATAATGTATGCATGATCTTATTATTATCGGTGGAGGACCTACTGGAATCAACTGTGCAATAGAAGCTCAAAAAGCTCATTTGTACTATATCATTCTTGAAAAAGGAGTATTGATCAATTCTATATTTCATTTTCCAGCTAATATGACCTTTTTTTCTACCAGTAAAAATTTGGAAATTGCTAACGTTCCTTTTATTTCTCATTCGGATAAACCGACACGTCGAGAAGCTTTGGAATATTATCGACGATTAATGGAAAGTTACAACTTGGCTATTGATTTCGATGTAGAGGTAAATGCTATGAATAAAGTTGATGGCAATTATGAAATCACCACTTCTCAAGAAACTTATCATTCCAAATATGTGATTGTCGCTACAGGGTTTTATGACAAACCCAATCTGATGAATGTGACTGGAGAAAAACTGCCCAAGGTGAAACATTACTATGATGAAGTTCACCACTATATTCGTAAGAAGGTACTTATAGTAGGTGGAGCCAATTCAGCATGTGATGTTGCTCTTGAATGTTGGCAAAAAGGAGCAGATGTCACCATGGCTATCCGTGGCCCTGAACTTTATCAAAAAGTCAAGTATTGGATCCTGCCCAATATTAAAAATAGAATCAAGGAAGGATCGATCAAAGCTTATTTTAATACTAAAGTCAAAGAGATCAATACAAAATCGGTGGTCCTGCAAACTCTAGACGAAGAGATAACTATCGACAATGATTACGTATTGGCAATGACCGGTTATTCTCCGAATTATGAATTATTGGATCAGCTGGGAATTCAGATTCAAGATGATAAATTGAGGACACCTGTATTTGATGAAAATTCCTTGGAAAGCAATTTGCCTGGTGTCTATTTAGCAGGCGTATTGAATGGTGGCCTCAAGACGAATAGATACTTTATTGAGAATACTAGGCATCATGCGGATGTGATAGTGAGGAATATTGAATTGAAAGAAAGCTTGGCCTAGTTAAGTTTCTATCACAAATCATAAAATATTTACTACTACTTTTAGTTGGGAATAACATTAATGATTAGGCAGCAAAGTAAATTAGACTTTTTGGCTTCGTTTTTGGGCAATAAGACTGAACAATCTTTTATAAAATAAAAGTGAAAATGAAGTTTCCAAGAGAAGGACTGCGATAGCGATGGGTTGCGAAAATCTCCCTGATAAGGGAATATTAATTTATACTCAATTCTTCAAATATTTCCTAATAAAAAATTGAAAGAAAAGGATTTAACTTTTAAATTATTAATAAAAAAGTTCAATATGTGAATACACCATATTTAACTTTTCTTCAATTTGACCTTCATCCTATTTAGACCTATATTTGTTATTTAGCCACCAACCCCAAATCTATCTACATGAAATATTTCAAATTACTCCTCCTATTATTAATATCAAATTTATTAATAAGCCAATCAAGTCAAAGAGCAGTAAGCCCTAACCAACAGACGTTAATCATTCCTTCTGTCTACGAAGTGGAAAGTGACAATCTCAAACCTCCTATTTGTTTTGCTGCCATTATTTTAGATGGAGCTACAATTGTGAAGGGATCTAATAAAAAAACCAATGCCAGCTACTATATCCACAATGCTAAAAAATTCATTGTCAATGGTCCTCCAGGAGAAATAGTCAAGGATTTTAAACACGTCGCTTTTAAAACATCTGACGGAAAAATTGACTTTTACCCATTACAAAAAGTTGGGAAAATTCTCACAGAATCTACTAATAGCGATCAGCAGTTTAAAACCTCAAGTAAACAATACATTGGTGATATAAGTGCTCTACCAACAGACTCGAAAAGGGAATTTTTGGAAGCTATAGCCGCCAATCCAAGCCTAGCAAAAGCATGGGTAACTTTAGATAATATTGGATTCCCTATTGCTGAAAGAACCAATTTATCGAATCTTAAAACTGTTTCTGCGTATTTCGCTAAATACCCAAGTAGAACATCTGCCGATGTAGAAACCACGGCTAAGCTATTTAGCAATATAGATGATTACTTAAATATTCTCCCAAGTATTGTTGACAATAATCCAGTCAATGGCACAAAATATGATGACTTCGAAAATGTCTCTGGTTTCAAAGGAGACTTCCATAATGCTGAGTATTCATTTTTTTTGTGGAGTAAGGAAAAATGGAGTACCCTTGAATCCTTCTTCAAAACTAATAGTATCAATGGTGAATGGCCACCAAATAATGGAGGATATAATGAAATTCATAATGTTCTTTTAAGATTAGGAATGACCTTTGACAGATATGGCAATGCAATTACAATAGACTCCATAACTGGTCCATTATTGGGAGGAACATTCACAAGCCCCTTTATCAATGGTAAGCCGTATAGCTTTGGGCAAAGAGCGCTAAACAAACCTGAAAATACATATGATTTTTATTATGTAATTGAGGTAAAAAAGGAATTACCTTTTACGTCTTTAGATGCAGTCGTTATTCCTTGGTTTGGACAAGAAGGGAATGGAAAACAAGCTATGTGGAATATTACCAAAGATCCTGATACCGGCTATCCTTTAACATGGAATAAATTGGCAGAATTTGGATACATAAAAGTCACTATTAAATCTTCACCAAGTGGTAAATATCCTCAATTTGTTAATTTTGTAATACAATGATGATAGAAAAGTCCAGAATAACAAAGGTTGATTATTGCCTAAAAGGAGAACCATTTATTGCAGACATTAAAGATCTTCAAGAAAATGGTGTCCATAAAGATAAAAGTCTTCCTTTAAATTTTAATTATAATAGGCATTGGATTGTTTCTCATTCTTGCAATAAATGTGGAAGTAAAATTGACATTCAAGAATTCCCTATTAGAAACTTTGAACCCATAAATAAGCTTTACACAAAATATTATTCTAAAGAGATATTGGAAGCTATTTCTAAATTATTCCCAACTACAAAAGTCTTTAAATCGGGCAATAGTGATCATTTATTCTTAACCAATTTGGATTTTGAAGGAAATATTGTTTCAGATCTATTTATACCTCAAAAGATGTTTGCTTATTATTCCTGCTCTGAATGTCAGACTGAGTATTTGTGCTTATATCGACAAGGTCATCCGATCGAGCCGGACAGAGGTACACCTGAGGGGAGGTTGGGTATTATGTATATAGATGAGATTGTGGAATTTGAAACTCAAAGTGATGGTAATTTTCTTGATTTATTAAGGAGTCATAAAAAGGATTTAGTTTAAAGTTAAAAAAAAATCAAACACTGTTAAACCCATTTTGTTATTAAGGTTGCTTATGAATAGCTATTGTATCACATCCAGAAGAAGGATTGAGAAAACTCAAAATTTGTCAGATTTCAAGTCGATTATGAATGAAGAGTGATTCGAAATACAATTATGAAAAACATGAATAAGCAGATTTGGTTACATCATCAGTTAAAATAATTATTTTATTTTGCAACTATTTATAGTTACTTCTGTGTTGTGTTTAAAAGAGAAAAACTGATAAAGAGATTTTTAAATATGCCTGCTAATTTTCATTATGATGAAGTAGTAAGATTGCTTGGCTATTTTAAATATTTTGAGATGAAAACGGGGAAGACATCTGGATTTAGTGGTTCAAATCATAAATACTTGACAGCTTAAATGACCACTTTTTCCTTGATTCTTTGTCTTTCGTCAGTCAGGTAGCTACGGCTATCTTCCTTTCTCAATCCTTGACTAAAGAAAAAATAGACTCATTTTAACTATCAATAACTTATGGCTTGAGCCACTAGGATTAAATTCATGAATGAAGAAAAAAGTCAAATAAAACTACATAAGCCACATCCTACAGGTATTATGAAAAAATATCAGTCAAAGGAAATAAAAGAAAAATTGAACTTATGAGAAATTTAGAATACTATGGATATACAGGTTCAATTGAATACAGTCAAGAGGACAAATTATTTTATGGTAAATTATTAGGTATAAAAAGTTTAATTTCTTACGAAGGATCGACAGGACCTGAATTGGAGATGGACTTTAAAGAAGCTGTTGACGATTATCTAAAAGATTGCAAAGAATTGAATATTAAGCCAGAGAAGCCATTTAAAGGCAGTTTTAATGTTCGTATTCTTTCGGAAATTCATCGAGATGCTGCACTTAAAGCAATGGAATTAAATACATCATTAAACAGCTTTGTGTCTGAATCAATAAGGGCAAGATTACTCCAAAGAGTGTAATTATGTACAGCAGGACAAAATTTATTTGTATAAGGTATACTTAAAACACTCTAAATGAGAAACAAAACACCAAAACAAAACGTTGTTATTTACGTACTCTTTTAATAACTTTGAATTATGAAAGTAATAAACTACACTGAGCTTAGATTGAACCTAAAACATTGGTTGAACTCTGTCGTTGATGACGTAGAGGAGGTTATTATTAAGCGTAAAAATCAGAAAGACTTGGTGCTTATATCATTGGACGAATACAACTCATTAGTTGAGACTAATTACCTACTATCAGGTAAAAATCGTGAAGTTTTACTGGAATCCATTGCCGAAGTAAAAAAAGGAAATAAGAAGTATAAGAAATTAATTAAAGAATGAAACTAGCTTGGTCAAGTAGAGCTTGGAATGATTATTTGTATTGGCAAAAGACAGATAGAAAAAAGCTAAAAAGAATTAATACACTTATTAAAGATTCTCTTCGAAATCCATTTGATGGAATAGGAAATCCGGAGCCACTCAGGCACGAATTACAAGGTTTTTGGTCAAAACGAATCGACAAAGAACATAGATTAGTTTACAGTTACTCTGAAGAAGAGTTACTGATAGTTGGCTGTAGACACCATTATTAGAAGATATTTTTATTTTCTTCGAATATTTTGAGGTAAACGGGAAGAAGTCAAAAATGCGTTCCTTTCCTTGTCGATTTGCCACCCACCTTACACGTTCCTTCCCTTGTCGACTATCGTCGACACATCTGCGATGTTCGGTCAGTCCTACTTTGCGAGATTAATCATTCCCCAATAAAAACCGCCTTCCTCTTTTCCAAAAATGCATTCACCCCTTCTTTATAATCCGCAGTCATCCCAGCCTTGGTTTGATATTCATGTTCCAATGCCAATTGATCTTCCATATTATTAGTAGCGGTAAGATTGAGCAATTTCTTCGTGTATGCCAATCCCTTAGTAGGCATGTTGGCGAGCTTATTCGCAATTTTGTCTACATATCCATCATACTCTTCGTCAGGTACTGATTTGTAGATCATCCCCATTTCCATTGCTTCTTTTGCTGGAACCTTTTCGGCAAGCATCATCAAGGCACTCGCTCTTGCTTGTCCTATCAATCTAGGAAGGGTATATGTACCGCCACTATCGGGTATCAATCCAATCTTGCTAAAAGCCTGAAGGAAACTAGCAGATTCCTTTGCAATGACTACATCACATGCTAAGGCTATATTCGCTCCAGCACCTGCAGCCACACCATTCACCGCAGCAATTACTGGCAATTCTATATCTCGAATTCGCATCACTATTGGGTTATAATGCTTGCTCACAATATCATTCAAAGGCGGTCCACTAGGGTCTACAATTTCTCCCAAGTCCTGACCCGCACAAAATGCTTTTCCCGTGCCTGTCAATACAATTGCTCGAATGGCTTTATCCTGAGCACAATCATCAAGGGCTGATTGAATGGCAAAGGCCAATTCTTGGTTTATACTGTTGTATTTTTCTGGTCTATTGAGGGTAATGTGTGCAATGCTTCCCTTTTTTTCGAATATGATCATCTTTTTATTTTTTGCTGAATTGCAAAATCGCATAACCGCATAATCGTAAAGCTTATCAGGATCAATAATACGTCAAATCCTCGAATCAAGCAATAAAGATTGGAGAGATTGGAGAGATTGGAGAGATTGATGTGTTGATATTCCAGAAGTCAATAATAGTGTGATTCAGCGGTTTTGCCATTCAAGCGGTTCAGCAGTTTTGCGGTTCAGCAAAAAATCATAGATTTTGATACAGCAATTCAAATATCTTCTCCGCCTGTACCTTCACACTTCGATTCCCTTTTGAATGATTATTGGACATAAAACAAATGGTGTATTGCTTACCTGATTTTGACTCAAAGATTCCTGTGTATGTCAGCACGCCTCCCATTGATCCGGATTTTAGATAGAATTTCTTTTGTCCTGCTTTTGTAGCCATTATTGACTTTACAGTACCTGAAACGCCTACATGGGGAATGTATTTTTGCAAATTTTTCTTCCCTATTTTTTCACATTGAACATTTAAAAACTGAGTGAAGGCCGAAGGTGTAATTGTATTTCTAGGTGAGAGGCCGCTGCCATCATTTAAGTTGAAGCTATTTTTGGGGATTTCTTTTAGCACCAATGCTTCAGAGATATATTCAAGTCCTGCTTCGAACGAGCCTTCTTTTTTGCTTTTTCTTCCTAGCATTCGAAGTAGCGCTTCACAATAAAGGTTGATACTTTCAAAATTTGCTTCTTTCACAATTCTTGATAAAGAAGGTGACTTCAATGAAAGTAATTGATTGAAGTCAGATTTCTTGATTGGATCTTTTGATACGAATGAGCCATTACATTTAATTCCTTTTTGGGACAACGCATTCTCCAGAACAAAGCCAAGAGAGAGAGGTGGATTTGGAATGGCACCTTTAATCACAAAAGGCTTATTTGAATATGGTATGCTTCCTCTTATAATTTTAGAATAATGAAAAGCATCGCCATAAATGTAAGCATTGTCACCTGTCTTCGGTCCTTTGACAATGACCTCACTTTGAAAGTACATATTTGGAATTTCAGGACTAATATGATCCAAAGTCGCTACAGATTCTTCTGAAACATTAGCAGAGAAATATAAATCAAATTTATTCTCATTAAAATTTAATCCCCAAGCTCCGCTCCCATAATAATTTGCTATGTCAGAATAAGACCATGAAGGGCAAATGGCTTGTCCTTGAAACACATTAGTTTTGACTTCAATTTTACCTTCAACACATTTAATTCCAACCTTTTTAATTGAGTCAATAATCTTATTTAGTACCTTATCCCATCCGTTATTTTCTCCATATCTTGACGAACCTAGTGTAGGGTCACCTGAGCCAATTACGACAATATTTCCATTAAGCGTTCCTGCCTTATCAATTTCACCTGAGTATCCTATTCTGGTTGTGAAGGTGAAATCTTCACCGAATTCTTCAAGCGCTAAGAAGGTCGTAATCAGTTTCAGAGAACTTGCTGGAATATACTTTTTATCAGCATCAATATTAATAATTTCTTCCCCTTCAATAGATTTTACAGACAAACCAACTGATGCATATTCAAAAGTAGAATGGGAAAGTATTTTTTCTATTTTTGGGTTTAATCCAGATTGACCAAAGCATAAATTGCTACTAATAATTAAAACCAAAAGCATCACCCATCGATATGTCATACTGATATAGTTTCGTACCCAATATGAAATAAAGCGTCTCCCTGATTCACAACTGATGCATTGCTATGACCAATAATGTAACCGTCTCTAGATGCACTGACAGTGATGGATTTATTGCCATAAGCGTCTTTCAGCACTCCTATAGGCTCTCCTTTTTTGACGAAATTCCCTGAACATTTTGACCAAATAAATATGCCAGAATATGGAGCTCTTAACCAGGTAGTTTTTTGAATGATTATAGATTTTGTATTATTATTAAATGTAAGTTGATGGGTCATTTCTAGATGGGCAAAAACTCTTTTCATACCTTGCAGTCCAACTGATATTGCGTGTCCATCTAATCGTACACTTTCTCCTCCTTCAAATATCAAGGTTGAAATTTTCTTTAATCTAGCTGTTTTTCTAAATGATTTGGGAATGAGAGGTTTTTGAATAATAAATCTAGTCCCAAAGACAATAGCCATTTCTTCAGCGACTTTGTCTACTTTGCTGTATCTTATCTGAGGAAAATTAAATCTTGACGCTCCGCCAGTATGAAAATCCATCGCTATATCCACATATGGCAATATTTTTTTTGTCAACGTGAACGCAACTCTAGAAGCCAGTGACCCTCGACTTGTTCCAGGAAAACTACGATTTACATCTTTCCCATCAGGTACTCCTCTGCTAAAATTGATGAATCCAAAAACATTTAAGAGTGGAATGGCAATTACAGAACCTCTGTCAAGATTGGTGAATATATCTTCTTCAATTGCTTTCCTTACTATTTCTATTCCATTAATTTCATCACCATGTACTCCACCCATCAAAAGTACACATGGTCCTGGGTTTTTACTTCTGTATATATGTGCGACAATATCAATTTTTGTATCCGAAGGAAGCCTCCCTACATTCATTCTTACCATTCCATATTCCCCTGGGAATACACTTTCATTGTCAACGACAATTGGCTGTTCGAATGTATGTTTGTTACTTATATTGTCGATCATATATAGTTATAGTTTTTCTCGATATACTTTATTATTTTACTGGCGACATCATTTCCAGTAGTCGTTTCGATTCCTTCTAATCCTGGAGAAGCATTCACCTCTAAGACCAGCGGTCCTTTTTGTGTCTGGAGCATATCTACCCCAGCAATTTTTAGCCCCATTACTCTGGCTGCTTTTCGGGCGACATGCAATTCATCTTCTGTAAGCTTTATCACTTCCGAAGTAGCTCCTCTGTGCAGATTCGATCTGAACTCTCCTTCTTTTGCCTGTCTTTTCATTACTCCTACTACTTCATTATTAACTATAAATACTCTTATATCAGCACCTTTAGCTTCATGGATGAATTTTTGCAAAAATACCTTTTGTTTTGTCTTATGAAAAGCTTCTATAATAGATTCCCCTATTTGTTTCTGTTCTGCCAGCATTACCCCCAATCCATGAGTTCCATTCAATAGCTTTATAACGAAAGGTGTTGGGCCGACTTCATCAATCATTTGGTCTATTGATTGAAGATTATTGAAAATAGCTGATTTAGGTACTTTTATTCCGTTTGCTGCCAGTATCTGCATGCATGAAATCTTATCTCTTGCCTTCAACAAGGAGTCCGCCTTCAATGTTGTGAAAACCCGCATCAACTCAAATTGACGAATTACACTCGCACCATAAGCAGTTGCAGAGGTGCCAATCCTTGGAATTACAGCTTGAATATTTTTAATCTTTTGGCCATGATAATAAATCGCTGGGCTATTCTCTTCAATTACTATATCACATAGCATATGATCGAAAACCCGGACAAAATGATTGCGTTTTCTTGCTGCAATTACCAAACTCTGGGTACTGTACAAGGCTGGGTTTCTGGAAAGGATAACTATATTCATCTAATGTCTGTTGATAATGAAGCAGTCTAAAAATTATTTTGTCCCGCGACTCAATAATAATAAATTTTTATTGAAATATTCCTTTTAGAAAATGGCTAAAAGCTAATTTATGGTGCTAGGTATAAATAAAGTTCAATATCTAACTTAGTGGCTCCTTTGTAATGCCTTATTGGTCATTTGTGGCTAAAAAAGAATATATCTATTGTCAAAAATTAAGTTTATTCATATTACAATACGTAAAGATTCACCACAATGGCACAACGATTTCACTAAGGAAACCACAAAGATCAGCTCAGAATTCTACTTAGGAATGATACATTAATAAAGTTCGCTTTTATACGCAGGTATTTTATTTTTCAACAAGGCAAAAAACCTGCCTGCCGGCAGGCAGGCGTAGACAATGCAGCGCATTGGCGAGGCTTTTTAACGCCGTAGAAAGATAAAATAACAAGTAGAAAATGTTACTTTATTATTGAATCATTCCTTAGTCTATAAGTGTTATAAAAATAAGAAACCGGAAATTATAGAGTTATGGAACTTAATCAAAAATAAGATTCAAAATAAATTCAACATAGCACATCAAAAAAACTCATAGCTTAGAAAATGAGCAAGAACCCCTATTTATAAATGTCAAATCATTTTTAGTCACATTTGTAAGAATAAATTCTTAATTTTGGGGTTAATATAGCTAGATAATTAAAGCTATCCTACCTGAGATCTACCATTAAATTGGTAATAACACATACACTTTTTTTTAACTTAAATATCATGTCATGCAACGAATGACTCATTCTTTTTTATCAGCAATTGGATTTATTACAATCTGCTTTATCATTTTTACTTCTTTTTCAGCTTTAAAAGATGGCCAAAATTCAAATGAAGCAAAAACTAACAGTATAGAAGCTGTCAATCTACCTCAAATTGTAAAACCGATTCCTCAAATTTTAAACCCTAGTTTTGCTGGCGAACCTATGCCATTAAATATGGATACAAGGGAGCGTCTTGATCGTGAAATGTCTGTTAATTCTTATTGGCAAAGTGCTACCCTACTTAATATTAAAAACGCCCATAAATTTTTCCCTATTATGGAACCAATTCTTGCTGAAATGGGAGTTCCAGATGATTTTAAATATTTGGCTGTCGCAGAAAGCAGTTTGAGAAATGTACAATCTTCAGCAAAGGCAAAAGGATTTTGGCAGTTTAGAAAGTTGGCTGCAAAAGAAGTTGGTCTTGAGGTTAATGAAGAAGTAGATGAAAGATATCACGTAGAAAAAGCGACAAGAGCAGCCGCTAGTTATCTAACTAAATTATACAAACGTTTTGGATCGTGGGCAAATGCCTGCGCAGCTTATAATGTTGGTCCTACTAATTTTGCCAAAACACTAAAACAACAAGGAGAATCTTCATTTTATGATGTCAATGTGAATGATGAGACGGGAAGATATATGTTTCGACTTATCGCTATCAAAGAAATAATGAAAAATCCTCAGAATTTTGGATTCTATCTGGACCCTCAAGACTTATATGAGAAACTAGATAATGTTTATTATGTAGAAGTAGATAAGTCAATTGCTAATTGGGCCACTTTTGCAAAACATAATGGTGTCAGTTATAGGATGTTGAAATATTATAATCCTTGGTTGAGATCTGGTAAGTTGACTGTGGTTAAGAAGAAATATATGATTAAGTTGCCTAGATAGGAAAGAAATTACACGGAGATTCGCGAAGAAATCGCAGAGAATGAGTCCTTGAAAATATTTCTATTCCAACTATCCGATTTCACGTGTAAATATAAACATATTTGCACGTGTCAATAATTTATATTATTTTGTAGATATATTTCTAAAGCATAAAATGAAGGATGTCATGTCGTCAAAACTCACATTAACTATTGATAAATCCGTTATAGATAAGGCTAAAAAATATGCAAAAGATAAGGGAAGAAGTTTGTCTGATATCATTGAAAACTTTTTAAAAGCAATCACAGAAGATGTTCATAATGACGAAATTGAAATTGGTCCAATTGTAAAATCTCTTAGAGGTTCTTTTAAAGCTCCTGATGATTTTGATTATAAAAAAGAATTAACAGATGCATTAGCTAAAAAATATCTTGAATCATGAAAAATATTTTGATTGATTCAGATGTAATTTTAGATTTTTTTTTTGATAGACAACCTTTCTCTAAATATTCAACATATGTTTTGGGGCAATGTGAGCTTAAAAAACTAAATGGCTTTATCACACCAGTAATAATTAGTAACGTTTATTATTTACTTACGAAAAATGCAACTCATCGTAGAGTTATTAAAAAATTGAATCAATTATTAACTTTCACTGACATTCTCATAATAGATAAACAGGTTATCTTAAAATCAATGAATTCAGGTTTTAATGACTTTGAGGATGCATTACAAAATTATGCATCTGAGGATTCTGGAATAATTGACATAATAATAACTAGAAACACAAAGGATTATCAAAAAAGTGAACTTTCAGTTATGACTCCTGAAATGTTTTCCAAAATGAGTATTCTAAAATGAATCTATAATGTTGATTCAATAACACTTAAAATAATCAAACGGCTCTTTGCAATCTAAACACTTATACAAAGCTTTGCATGCCGTGCTTCCAAATTGACTAATAATTTCTGTGTTTTTTGAAGAGCATTGTGGACAAGGGACTACTTTTTTCTCGTCCGATAGATAAGATTTGTCCGAGGTTTTTTCTACAGGTGGAGCTATTCCATATTCCTTCAATTTTCTCAATCCATCCTCTGATATCATGTCAGTAGACCAGATAGGGCTTAGAATTAGTTTTACTTCCACATTAGTATATCCTGCATCTTCCAAAGCGGATTTTACATTTACGGAAATCATATCCATTGCTGGACAACCTGTATATGTTGGTGTGATTTTAACTATGATCTTATTATCAACAATCTCAAAGCCTTGATAAATTCCTAAATCCTGAATGGTCAAGACTGGAATTTCTGGATCAGTCACTTGCTTTAAGACTTCTTCGATATGTAATTTATCTACTACCAATTGCTATTTGGATATGCTCTTTGAATAAATTGAAGGTCTGATAATATGAATCCAAAATGTTCTGTATGAAGGCCATCTTTTCCACCTTTTTGCGGATATTCTACTGTTGGGATAGTTAAAGTTGCTTGTTCGCAAACACTTTTAAATTTATTCCATGCCTGGGATTTTATTTTTTCACAATCAACTGCTATTCCAAATAAAGATTCTTCTTTTTCAATTTTAGAAGGGATGAAAGCTTCATCAAAATAAGTTATTCTGTCTGATAATGCCTCTTTCATTTTTTGGTGGCTTTCTGAAGTACCATCACCTAACCGTATTATCCATTCTGACGAATATTTTAAATGGTAAGTGGCTTCTTTTAATGTCTTTTTCGCAATTTCTGAAAGTCTCTGATCCGAAGAAATTGACATTTCTCTCAAATGATAATAATGGTAACAATCAAACATAAATTGTCTAACTATCGTATGCCCAAAATGTCCATTTGGCTGTTCAACCAAAAGTAAATTCCTCCAGTCTAATACATCTCTTTTATAAGGATAATCATCCTCTGTCTTGCCATTACCATCTATCTCAGCAGCATATTGATATAGAATTCTTGCCTCCCCGATCAAGTCTAAAGAAATATTAGTCAGGGCAATATCTTGCTCCAGCACTGGCCCATGTCCACACAATTCTCCAAGTTGCTGACCAAGGATCATTGCATTATCAGCCAATTGAAGTACATATTGTAATTTCACTCTGTTCACTTCTTCCATTCTCCTATATATATTCTAATTCGTCAGGCAAATCATAAAAAGTAGGATGTCTGTATATCTTGTCTTCAGCAGGGTCAAATAACGATTCCGACTCTTCTGGATTCGACGCAGATATATGCTTTGATTCTACTACCCATATACTTACGCCTTCTTGTCTTCTCGTATAGACATCTCTTGCATTGGTAATGGCCATATCAACATCTGAGGCATGTAGACTACCGACATGCTTATGAGATAGACCATTTTTAGATCGTATAAATATTTCAAATAGAGGCCAGTTCTTATTACTCATATTATTTTTTTTTAGAGATTGATAATTGGAGAAATTCTTTATTGGAAATATTGATAAGGATAGACATTTCACAATCTTTCCAATCTTTCCAATCTCTCCAATCTTTTCAGTCTTTTCAATCTTTCCAATCTTTCTACGCTACTCGACTAGTTTTAGATTCTCTAATTGATTGTTTTTCAGCATAAGCTACGGCTGCATCTCTGACCCATTGTCCTTCGTCATGCGCTTTGACTCTTGCTGCCAATCTTTCTTTATTGCATGGTCCGTGACCTTTCACCACAGCCCAAAATTCATCCCAGTCTATTTCTCCAAAGTCATGTTTTCCTCGTTCTTCATTCCATTTCAAATCTGGGTCTGGAATTGTGATATCTAGATGATCCGCTTGTGGTTTTGTAATATCCACAAATTTCTGTCTCAATTCATCATTAGAAAAACGTTTGATTTTCCACGCCATAGACTGAGCTGAATGTGTAGATTCTTCATCATTAGGTCCAAACATCATCAATGAAGGCCACCACCATCTATTCAATGCATCTTGTGCCATAGCTTTTTGCTCAGGAGTCCCTTTACAAAGTGTGAGCATGATTTCATAGCCCTGTCTTTGATGAAATGATTCTTCCTTACATACTCTGACCATAGCTCGAGCATAAGGTCCATATGAGCATCGGCATAACGGCACCTGATTCATTATCGCTGCACCATCTACAAGCCAGCCGATAGCTCCTATGTCTGCCCAGGTTAGGGTTGGGTAGTTAAAAATGCTTGAATATTTTGCTTTTCCTTTATGTAATTGATCGAGTACTTCATCTCTTTCAATCCCTAGAGTCTCACAAGCTGAATATAAATACAAACCATGTCCAGCTTCATCCTGAACTTTGGCAATAAGTCCAAGTTTCCTTTTCAAACTGGGTGCTCTAGAAATCCAATTTCCTTCTGGAAGCATACCTACAATCTCAGAATGCGCATGTTGAGAAATTTGCCTAATTAACGTTTTTCTGTATTTATCTGGCATCCAATCTCTAGGTTCTATTCTTTGATCTGCGTCGATCTTTGCCTGGAATCTTTCTTCTAATGATGTTATTTCAGTCATAAATATCGAGATTTATATTACAAATATAACTATAAAAACGAACAGTTGTTCGCTAAATTTAATGTTCTTTATTATTATTGAAAAACAGCTCTATAAATGAACATCTTTAAAGTACATAAATTTGTGCGAAACTAATTGAATAATGTTTAGCAGGTTCCTATATACATCTAGAAAATACATTTAGTATTTTTCTTTTACGCTGTGTATTCTATTTTATTATCTTAGGTGCTCAAGGTGATTTATCAAAATCAAAAACGCTTTCATGAAAAAAAATATATTGCGAATATTATTAATTGGTCTATTGATTTTTGGCCTTTACGAGGCATATAGTTATTATAGCTATCATAAGGAAAAACAAAGAAGAGACGCTCATTATGAAAATCTTGTAGACACGTCCTCGCCATCGGTTACAGTACTTAGAGATTCTATCCTCATTGGATATCAAAATGAAAAGCGAACCATCCATATCTATGTTCCACCACAGTATGACAAAGACACCATGACCTGGTATCCAGTTATGTATTTTCTAGATGGAGAATCGTCATTCAACGACTTGGAAAATATGGGTCCGGAATGGCAGATAGATGAAGTGATTAACACTGCTTCTGAGAATAACCAACAAACTGCGATAGTTATTGGCATCAACCAATCAGAGGAAAGAGATGCAGAATATACCCCTTTTGTGAATGAAGATAATCCCGATGCTCACGGAGCTGAATTTGCCAAGTGGGTCACAACTGATCTGAAGAATTGGGTCGACCTACACTACCGAACAAAAAAAGAAACTACGGCTACTTCTATTGGGGGTATCTCTAGAAGCGGTATGATGGCATATTATATGATGATGGAGCATCCTGATGTTTTTGGGAATGCTCTCATTCAATCTCCTTCTATGTGGGTAGATTATGATCGATTAATGTCAATGGAGCTTCCCCAAAATCAGTTGAAAGACAAAAAAATATTTATAAGTGTCGGTGAGAAGGAAGGTGGGAATATGGTTCCTCATGCAGAAGATGTTTATGACAAATTTAAAGATCTTGGTCTAAGCGAAGGTCAGCTTCAATTTGAGATCATACCTAATGAAGGGCATTGGCATATAACATGGCGCAAGTCTTTCGCAATAGCATATCCATGGTTGGTGGATAAATGAAATGAACATTAATACCGACAAATTCAATACCTATATCAATACCGCTAAAAATTACGTTATTTGTACATAAAATTTAGCAAAGACTTCTTAATGGACATATATAAAAAGAAATCGTACTGGAATATTCTTTTGGCAATGTTTGGGTTATTGATTCTTATAATCACCCTAATTTACTCCAATTTCCTAGCTCAAAAACTTAAACAAAGAGAAGAGGCAAATGCTAAAATTTATGTTCAAGCTTTAAAGGAAATGATAGAAATATCAAATTCTGCTGATTTAATTAGTGATCTCAATCAAGATTTAGGAGTTTATGAAAATATTGTCTTCAACAATAAGTTACCCGTCATTTTAGAAAATGAAACCGGGGCTTTATCTGGTGAAAATTGGAGCGAAAGCAAAATCGATGATACAGAATTTCTAAAAAAGCAAAAAGCTATTTTCTTACGATCGGGAAAGGAATATCTGGTTGGAAGTGGATATGCTTCAAAAGTTTACTACTTCAATACTAAATTGGTTAATTACATTAATTACTATCCATACATCCAACTTTTACTAGTTGGCTCTTTTATTCTTTTGGGTTATTTTTTCCTAACTGCTTCAAAGAGAAGCGAACAGAATAGAGTTTGGGCAGGAATGGCGAAAGAAACAGCCCATCAATTAGGCACACCGATAAGTGCAATAATTGCATGGATCGAACATTTGAAATTGACAGATGTCGATGAAGAACAGGCTGAATTAATCAGCGAATTAAGAAATGATGTCAACCGACTAGAACTAGTAGCAGATAGATTTTCTAAGATTGGATCTGCACCAGTATTAACACAAATAAATATCTACGAAGAGATAGCTAAGTGTAAGAAATACATGGAAAAAAGAGCTTCCAGAAAAGTTACTTTTGACTATCCAGATTCGAATATAGGCAACCTTCCCGTAATGATCAACATACATTTATTTGACTGGGTAGTAGAGAATCTAATTCGAAATTCTTTGGATGCTATGGATGGTAAAGGAGAGTTAACCGCCAAGATATACGAAGAAGGAGCATTTGTAACTATTGATATGTCCGATACAGGAAAAGGAATTCCATCATCAAAGCACAAGACAATATTTGAGCCTGGATTTACCACTAAAAAAAGAGGCTGGGGGCTTGGTCTTTCACTCGCCAAGAGAATTATCGAAAACTATCACGACGGTAAGATATTCGTAAAAAACTCTAGAATAGATGAAGGCGCAACATTTACTATTAAGTTGCCAAAAGCAGATGATAATTGATAATTGATAATTAAAAATTAATAGTGAATAGTTAATAGTTAATAATTGATTGTTTGCTTCGAGATTTCGTTGGTTATAGGGTTTAGCGTTAATTTGAGTTTGCATGTTAAAAGAATATTTTGAATCTTCTTTTTAATAAAGCTACCTAGTTCTTTAATTCCCGATTTCCTATTTTTATAACACTTATAGACTAAATAAAATTCTGAACTGTTCTTTGTGGTTTTCTTAGTAAAATCGTTGTGCCATTGTGGTGAATACTTAGGAATTGCAAAGTATCTAAACTTAATTTCTGATAATAAACATATTTTTTTAATCAGAAAGATCTCAAGGGATAACAAAGAAGCCTCTATTATAAGCATTGAGTTTTCTTAGGTTTTAGCCGCACAAAAACAAATAAAATCATTCAAAAGCCATCCGCTTATCAAAACATTTTAACTTTGTCTCCCTTAATAAAAAACGAGCAATCGATTTTATCATAACAGGTGAATTAGAAAGACTATGAAAACATCATTAAGCTGGTTGAGAAAATATGTTGACTTAGATTTAGACATTAACGAATTGTCAGAAATATTGACAACTATTGGGCTGGAAGTTGAGGGCATTGAAGAAGTGGAAATGATAAAAGGCGGACTACAAGGTGTCGTAGTTGGGCAAGTAAAAACTTGTGAAAAACATCCTGATGCGGATAAACTATCTCTGACAACTGTAAATATAGGCGGAGAAGAAGACATACAAATCGTTTGTGGTGCTCCAAATGTAAGTGCTGGAAAGAAAGTATTAGTCGCAACGATCGGAACTACCTTGTATAATGGAGATGAACCATGGAAAATCAAAAAAGGTAAAATAAGAGGACAAGTATCAGAAGGTATGATTTGTGCCGAGGATGAGTTGGGTATAGGTACAAGTCATGATGGCATCTTATTATTGCCTGATGACACAAAAGTAGGTCTACCAGCAGCAGAATACTTTCATATCGAAAGTGATACAGTTTTTGATATTGGATTGACACCAAACAGGTCGGATGCTACTTCACATTTAGGAGTTGCAAAAGATGTTTGCGCATATCTCAAAATAAATCATGGCTATACAAAAAATGTAAAAGAGCCAGATATCGCTAATTTTTCAATTGAATATAGCAGCTATCCAATTGAAGTAGAAGTCAAAGATAAAGAAGCATGTCCGAGGTATTCTGGATTGACATTATCCAATGTGAAAGTAGGCGAAAGTCCAGAATGGATACAAAAGCACCTTAAGTCTATAGGTGTAAGACCAATAAGCAACATTGTGGATATTACAAATTTCGTTCTTCATGAGCTAGGTCAACCACTACATGCTTTTGATGCAGACAAAATTGCTGGAAAGAAAATTATTGTAAAAAAAGCTAAAAAAGGTGATAAATTTCTGAGCCTTGATGAGAAAGAAAGAACTCTTCATAAGGAAGATTTAATGATTTGTGATGGAGAGGAAAAAGGCATGTGTATTGCGGGTGTATTTGGTGGACTCAATTCTGGGGTTACAGATAGCACAACCAATATATTTTTAGAATCAGCTCACTTTAATGCTGGTGATGTAAGGCGAACGAGTACACGACATCTTTTGAGAACAGATGCAGCAAAAGTATTCGAAAAAGGGAGTGACCCTAATATCACAGTTTTTGCCCTAAAGCGTGCTGCTCAATTAATGGTCGAATATGCTGGAGCTAGCATTGCTTCAGAGATTGTCGATCTATATCCGAAAGAAATTAAACCTAAGGAAATTACTTTAAGCTATTCAAAAGTCGATAGGCTGATTGGTGCTGATATATCTAAAGAAGAAATCCATAACATTCTCCGGGCTTTGGAAATGGAAATAACTCCTGTCAATGATGAGCAAATTAAAGTAAATGTTCCTACAAACAAAGCTGATGTCCTCCGTGATGTAGATCTTGTTGAAGAAATATTAAGGATCTATGGGTTTAACAAGATCCCTATACCTACCAAAGTAAGTAGCACATTAACTTTTAGTGAGTATCCAAGTAAGAGGAAAATCAAAGAAACAGCTGCAGAAAATTTAGTTGGGCTTGGGTTTAATGAAATGATGGGTCTTTCCTTGATCGAATCAAAAAAATATCAGGATATATTGCCAATGGACGAAAGCGGTTTTGTCTATATTAATAATACTTCTAATATTCATCTTGATATCATGAGACCTGAATTGATGGTCAGTGGTTTAGTTTCAGTTTTGCACAATCATAATCGTAAACAAATGGATGTTCGATTATTTGAATTTGGAAAGTCTTATATAAAAACAGAAGAAGACTTTGAAGAAACTGAATATTTGACAATTTTCATGTCTGGTAAAAGAAGTCTAGAAAGTTGGAGACAAGATTTTAAGCCACAAGTCGACTTTTTTGATATTAAGAAAGCTGTAAATAATACATTAGAAAGATTAGGCCTATCTGGATATCAAATGTCTGAAACTGATGATAATAGATTTACTTACAGTCTTAATTATCATAGAGGTCCTTCAACCTTGGCTCTATTCGGTGAAGTGGATAATACGATTTTATCCAAAATGGGATTCAAAACTTCAGTTTATTATGCCGAGATTCCAATAAAAATGCTTGTTAAAGCCGCCAAGAATTCGAAAAGTTCTGTTGCCAAAATTAGCAAATATCCATCTGTCAGGAGAGATTTGGCACTTGTAGTCGATAAGAACGTTAAGTTTGAAGACATTAAAAAATTAGCTAGAAAAACGGATAAGAAGTTACTTAAAGACATCAATCTTTTTGATGTTTACACCAATGAGGAGCATGTGGGAAAGGGTAAAAAATCTTATGCTGTAAGTTATGTTTTTGAGGATTCTACCAAGACTTTGAGTGATGGTGATGTGGATAAGGTGATGAAGAAATTGATTGGGACTTATTCTCATCAATTGGAGGCGGTTATTAGAGAGTAGATTTTTTAAACCACAAAGTTCGCTGAGGATGCGCAAGGTTCGCTAGGGCGATATGTTGACTTTTAGTTATATCACAAACTTTAGTTCTCGGAATGCAAAGGATTGACTTTTGCCATCTTCCATCTCTATGGTGAGTTGGCCTATTTCATCAACTCCAGTTATTTTACCATTAAAAATAGCATTGTCTTCATTCATATAACTTGACCAAATATCTATTTTATAAAGACACTCCAAATATTCCTTTCGTAATAAACTAACTTGACCTGCTGTAAGTTGAAGATATCTTTTGGTCATAAAACGAAAAAGCCATTGGAAGGCAAGTTCAATATCGATGTCTGAATTTAATAATTTGGAGAGAGAAGTTGGATTGGGGACATGGTCTGAAAATTTGATTTGATTAATATTTATTCCAGTTCCTATTACTGAAGAATTAATAAACTTACCTTTCAAAGTATTCTGAATAAGTATACCAGCGATCTTCTCGTTATTGACATAAATATCATTGGGCCATTTAATTCCTACATTTTGATCTTTTTCTGTCAAAAAATGGCTAATAAAATCATGCAAACCCAATGATACAGCCATATTTAGTTGAAATTGATCATGAGCTTGGAGGAATGTAGGGTGCAAAATAGTGGAGCAGGTGATGTTTTTCCCTTCTTCACTTTCCCAATACCTGCCAATTTGTCCTCTCCCTTCGTACTGAAAAGATGCTGATATGACAGTCCCTTCTATTGGTTTGCTTTTTGATATAGTATCTATTGCATAATTATTGGTACTGTTGACTCTTTGCAGCTTGATGTGCTGACTTCCAATTAATAAAGAATTGTTGGAGTGTCCCAATGCCATGATATTTCGTAACTTTGATAGCTGATTAGACGTCCAAAGTAGTCATTAGGACTTAAAAACACAACCAGTCGTCTAAATTTGTAATCATTATAGGATATATAACGTTTAATATATCAAACAGGTAAAAATTTGAAAGTAGAAAATAGTTCAGCAGTTACTGCTCAGCAATTCGAAAGTGTCACCGATTTAATAATTGATGCAATTCGAGATATAAAAGGTAAGAATATTACAAAAATTGACCTCTCAAAAATTGATGACGCTCCAGCAAAATATTTTATTATTTGCGAAGGCGAATCAACAGTACAGGTAAGGTCCATTGCTTCTAACGTTCAAAAAAGAGTGCGAAATGAATGGGGTATCAGAAATGATCATATGGAAGGTTTGAAAGAATCCAAGTGGGTATTAATTGATTATTTTGATACGATAGTCCATGTATTTTATCCAGAAACAAGAAGTTTCTATGATATTGAAGGACTTTGGAGTGATGGTCATTTTGTGGAATATCAAGACTTGTAAAAGAAGTTGCAACAGTCTAGGCTTTGTTATGTTATACCAAGACTTGAAAATGTAGCGATTAATTTAAAGAAGAGATTCATTATAAATGGAAAATAAAGATAAAAATGAAAATGGTGGGGGACCAAAAAAGCTAAATTTTAATTCCTATTGGATATATGGAATTATTATTTTGGTCTTGATTGCCATTCAAATGATAACAGCCATGTCTATTCAAACAAAGACCATAAGTCAAGGTCAATTTGAAGACATTGCTATCGATGGAGACATTGAGAAAGTAGAAGTAATCAATAAAAGTTTGGTCAATATCTATCTGAAAGAAGAAGTGCTTGATGAAGGTAAATATCCAGAAATTGAAAAAGGTAAATTCAATATGCTCCACCCTCATTTTAAATATGAGATCGGAGACATTTCTTATTTCTATGATAGAATATCTTATTTAGAAACCAAAGGAGTCAAAATTGATCCTGTTGCTAGCAGCAAGACTAATTGGTATGGACCATTAATTGGTTGGATTCTTCCATTCTTATTATTGATTGGCCTATGGCTATTCATTATGAGAAGAATGAGTGGTGGTGGTGGTGGACCTGGCGGTCAAATATTCAATATTGGGAAGTCAAAAGCAACTTTATTTGACAATACAAACAGTAAAGTAAATGTGACATTTGCTGATGTTGCTGGACTTGACGAGGCGAAAGAGGAAGTTATGGAAGTCGTAGATTTCCTTAAGAACCCAAAAAAATATACTTCACTGGGAGGAAAAATCCCAAAAGGAGTGCTTTTAGTAGGCCCTCCAGGTACAGGTAAAACATTACTTGCCAAAGCAGTCGCTGGTGAAGCAGCTGTACCTTTCTTTTCAATATCTGGATCTGATTTCGTTGAGATGTTTGTTGGTGTCGGTGCCTCAAGAGTAAGAGACCTATTCAAACAAGCTAGAGAAAAAGCACCTTGTATTGTCTTCATTGATGAGATAGATGCTATCGGTAGAGCAAGAGGCAAAGGAGCTATTCAAGGAGGAAATGACGAAAGAGAAAACACATTGAACCAGTTATTGGTAGAAATGGATGGTTTCAGTACTGATAAAGGGGTAATTCTAATGGCTGCGACAAACAGACCAGACATCCTCGATGTTGCATTGCTAAGACCTGGAAGATTTGATAGACAGATAGGCATTGACCGACCTGACCTTCAAGGTAGAGAAGCTATATTTAAGGTTCACTTGAAGAATATCAAAACGGGTCCTGATATGAATGCACAAACATTGGCTGAAATGACTCCTGGTTTTGCAGGAGCAGAAATAGCAAATGTGTGTAATGAAGCTGCTCTTATTGCAGCGCGAAGAAATAAGAAAGCTGTGGACATGGATGACTTCAACTATGCGTTGGATAGAGTCATCGGTGGTCTAGAGAAAAAGAATAAACTCATATCTCCTTCTGAAAAGAAAATTATAGCTTTTCATGAAGCAGGTCATGCGATTTGTGGTTGGTTTTTGGAGCATGCAAGTCCATTAGTAAAAGTAACAATTGTGCCAAGAGGAGTCGGGACATTGGGGTATGCTCAATATCTTCCAAAAGAAGAATACATAACCCGAACAGAAGCATTGCTTGATCGTATGTGTATGACAATGGGAGGTAGAGCGGCCGAAAAAATAGTATTTGACAAAATTTCGACTGGTGCACAAAGTGATCTTGATCAAGTAACAAAGATGGCTTATTCTATGATCGCAATATATGGGATGAATGAGAAAGTGGGGAACGTTTCATTTTATGGAATGCAGCAAGACCAATTCAACAAACCATATTCTGATGATACTGCACGACTTATTGATGAGGAAGTCAGAGCAATGATTGATGCTCAATATCAACGTGCGCAAGCTTTATTGATTGAAAAAAGATCAGAGCTAAATGCTTTAGCAACTGCACTTTTAGAAAATGAGGTAATACACAAAGCTGATCTAGAAACGCTAATTGGTTCTAGACCTACTCCCAAACCAGAAGTTATAATACCCACAGCTAGTGTGGTCAAAAAAAATGGCAACGCTAGTAATGAGTTCATTAAATAAATTGAATGCCGAGAATTGGATTTTTACTTCTAGTTTTAGTCCTATTTATAAGTTTTGATTGGTATTGTTACGCTGGACTAAATCAGATTTTCAGTGGTAACCTCTGGTTTACCGTCATCTATTGGATTATATCAATCTTTGTATTAATTGGATTTTATAAGGTCTTTATTGATTTTAGTAAGAAGATTGGAGATGTTATTCGATCCGTTTCTACCAATCTTTTGATGGGCTTTGGGTTTGCTGTATTAGTGGCGAAAATTGTATTTGCTGGGTTATTGCTTTTTCAGGATATTGGAATTCTTTTAATTGGTATAATCAATTATGCAATCTCATTCTTTGTAGAGAGTCATGCTATAATGTCTTCCAGAAATACCAACATCATCACTCTTTCTGCTCTCCTTGCCAGCATCCCATTTATCAGTATGATTTATGGAATCACCTTGGGTAAATACAAGTTTAAGGTAGAAAAGATAAATCTGAAATTTCCCGATCTACCCAAAGCTTTTGATGGATTTAAAATTGTTCAGATTTCGGATATCCATGCTGGGAGTTTTGATAGTCTACTACAAGTTCAAAAAGGGATAGATCTCATTAATGCTCAAAAAGCAGATCTCATTTTATTTACTGGTGACCTTGTCAATTCCCTAAAAGAAGAAATCAATCCATACTTAAAAGCTTTCTCCTCTATGTCTGCTCCTTTTGGCATGTTTTCGATTCTAGGAAATCATGATTATTATGGAATGTATCAAGTAGCTGGAAAAGACCCAATTGCCAGAAGGATATATATGGATGACTTCAATAAGAAGCATGAAAAAATAGGATTTAAGCTACTAAATAACGACTCTACAAAAATAGAAAAGGATGGTGATTCTATTCGATTGATAGGTGTGGAGAATTGGGGTGCGGGTCCATTTCCTAAAAAAGGAGATCTTGATAAAGCGTTAGTAGAGGTAGGTCATGAAGAGTTTTCTGTTCTTCTTAGTCATGATCCTACACATTGGGATCATCATGTTCTACCACATTTAAAACACATTCATTTGACCTTATCTGGGCATACACATGGAATGCAGTTCGGAATTAATATTGGAAAATTTAAATGGAGCCCTGTTAAATACAGATATAAAAGATGGATGGGACTATATGAAAAAGCAGGCCAATATCTTTATGTAAATAGAGGCTTCGGATTTTTAGCTTGGCCAGGAAGGGTTGGGATGTCGCCAGAAATTACTCTGATAGAGTTAGAATCCACTTCTATATAAAATCACCTTCAAGTCATTGATGAGTTTAGCTTTATTGATGATGCGGATCAAATTAAACGACTAGTATTATCATTTCAAATTGCAAAAGAATCGGCAAGAGGTCAGAGACCTTTACCTCGCTTTAGTACTATAAATGAGAGGAAGGTCTCTGACCTCTCCTCAGAATATCTTCAATTTGCGCAATTTGGTGATACACACTTTTTTTTTATAAAATTTCATTTATCAATCTCAGATGATTATGTTTAGGAAAGCAAACCCCCTCAACATTGAAGTATATATTGACTATATTCTTTACTTGCCTTATTGGCTATTGCAATAGTCAGTCCTTAAATACTGTTTTCAAACCGATAAGTATAGATCAAGGTCATATCAATGATATCATGCGAGATTCTGAAGGATACATTTGGATCTCTACCCAAGATGGTTTGACTAAATATAATGGTACTCATTTTATTCAATACAATTATAATCGAAAAGACGAACATAGTATTGCCCACAACTATGTATGGAAGACCTTCGAAGATTCTCGTAAGAATATCTGGGTCGGGCTCTTTGGTGGTGGATTATGCAGGTTTGACAAGACTCAAAACAAATTCTATAGATATGACGATTTCGGATCGATCGCAAATCATGGCATTAGGACTTTAGATCAACTTAATGACTCTACTTTGATCGTTGGCACTGACCATGGATTGTACTTGTTCAATTTAAATTCCTATTCTTTTGACAGTGATACTTCCTTTCAAAAAAGACAATTTGGCTTAGGTCATATCCACACTCATAGCATGGAGGTTTTAGACACTGACATTATAGTAGCAGGAGAAAATGGAGGATATATTCTCTCAACATCAAGTAAAAATGTAAAGAAAATTGATCTTATTTCGCTTGGGATTCAAAAGGTACGTTTCGTAAAAAAGCTATCGCATGAAAAATACCTGCTTGCTGATAAAAATATTTTTCTCGAAGCGTCTTATGAAAAGAATGAAAAAATATTTAAGGTAGATCGTATTATCAAATCTGAGTTTAGTATTACAGTCAATGATATGTCTCTTGATAAGAATGGAAGTATTCTTTTAGTAGCCGATGAAGGTTTGTACAAATTGGATTTTGATCGAAACAAAATATATTTAATTCCGCATGATCAACCACAGAAAAACAATCTCGTTACCAAAGTAGCTTATTGTGTTGAAGAAATAGAACCGAACCTCAAATGGATAGGTACAAAAAACAATATCTATGAATTCTCAGAAAGGCAAAAGCCATTTCATCATATATTGAGTGACCAATTATGTGGATCTGCTATACTCGGCATGACCGAAGACAACGAGGGGAATTTATGGGTGGCTACCAGACGAGGATTAGGTAGAATAAAACACTTCGATAAGTCTCAAGAAATGTGGGAATATTTTTGTTACAACAAGAAATCAAATCCTGAATTGAGGAATGAATACATACTTAATGTAAAGATTATTGAGGATATGATATTAGTGGGTCACAGAAAAAATGGATTCACACTTCTCCATTTAAAAAGTGATGACCAAGTATCATTTCAAAATCCTCCAATAATTATAGACCGCTTAACCAGAGATGGTAGCGTCTCTAATTTCCTTTTAGATATGAATAAAAATATCTGGGTTTCGACATCTGGCAACGGGGTGATAAAATGGAAATATCAAAGTCCCTCAAGTACCCATCAGTACAAAAACACAGATGGGCAAACAGACATTCTGTCACATAATTATACATTTGGATTTGAAGAGATTGATGACAGCTGGATAGCAGTGGCTACAGCAGCTGGGATAAGCTTAATTAATAAAGACAATGATTCAACTTATCAAATCCTAAGTGGAAAAGATAGCCTTAGTCTAAGTGGAAATTTCATAATGGATTTCCACAGAGATTCGAAAAATCAACTTTGGGTATGTACTTCTGGTGGAGTCAATTTGTGGCAAGAAAATAATACTTTTAGAAATTGGACAAAAAATGAAGGTTTACCTAATGATATCATTTATGGAATGCTCGAATTTGGTAATGAATTATGGATCAGTTCGAATAAAGGTCTAGTCAGGTTTCAAAATACTGCATCGCCAACGTTCAAAGTTTTTTCAAAAGAAGATGACGTCCTTAACGAAGAACACAATCAATACTCATTTCTAAAATCAAAAAATGGAAAACTACTTTTTGGAGGCAAGAGTGGGATTACCTTCTTCAATCCAGATGATATCAAATCCAACACTATAGATGCTACACCAGTAATAGAATCTTTCCAATTGTTTAATAAAAGTGGAGATTCAAGATTAAAAAATCATATTAACTATACGGATGAATTAGTATTGAACCATAATGAAAACTTTCTTTCTTTCGATCTGGCGGCACTTAGTTATTTCAAGTCAAATCAAAACCAATATAGATATCGCCTAGGTCCTTTAAATAAAAATTGGATTGATATGAGAGAGAGGAATTTTTTTTCACTTAATGGTTTAGCTCCTGGTCGATACAATCTAGCGATTCAAAGCAGCAACAATGATGGTGAATGGGGCAAGCAGATTAAAAAGATGAATATCGTAATCAAAAGACCTATTTATTCTAGATGGTATGCATGGCTATTCTATTCATTGGTTTTCATAAGTATTGTATATGCATTTTATAGGATGAAGGTCGATCATATCACCAATCTTTCAAAAGCCAGAGAAGAAGAAAGGACAAAAATTAGAGAACGAAGTGCTAGAGATTTCCACGATGAAGTAGGCTCCTTTGTCACCAAATTAAGCTTACTCAACCAATATTTGCTGTCAGAAATGCCTATTGACTCGACGGACAATATTGGAATCCTCAACAAGATGCAATCCAATATTCAAAGAATAAGAACGGGAATGAAAGATTTCATTTGGGTACTTGATCCAAGTAAAGACTCACTAGAATCTGCTATTATTAAAATTAAAGAAATTGGAAACGATTTTTTCGAGCACACAGGTGTAAAATTTCACTGTAATATTGATAACAGCATTCAAAAAAATATGGAATTGAATGGAGTTCAAAGGCGGCAGCTTATTCTATTAATAAAGGAAGCTTTGCATAATGTGGTAAAACATGCAAAAGCAAAAAAATGTACTATTAATATTAATCAATCAAGTCTAGCGTTATATTTTAATATAAATGATGACGGAATGGGATTTGACTTAAATTCATATGAAGCAGGTTATGGCTTGAAGTCTATGAAAGAAAGAGCAAGGAAAATGGATGGAAAAGTTGATGTCAAAAGTGAAATAATGCAGGGAACCCAAATAAATGTAACAATACCAACCCACCCAAATGGGTTATAGTATCTTTTAAGAAATAGCTATAATTTTATAAAATGAAAATTATCCACGTCGCTATAGTTGAAGATGACCATGACATCAGGCAGTTGCTTCAATTGATAATAGATATGTCTCCAGGCTTTTCCTGTCAAATAGCGCATGAGAGCTGTGAAAGTGGGATCCCTGAAATTTTGAATCAACGGCCTGACATTCTCCTAATGGACATTGATCTTCCTGGAATGAATGGAATTCAGGGTATTCAAAAAATTAGACAACATAATCAAGATCTCACGATACTAATGCTAACTATTCACACAGAATACGATGTTATCTTCGATTGTTTGTGTGCAGGAGCCAATGGTTATCTAGTCAAAGGAATAGCTCCTACACAATTACTTTCTAGCATTGAAGAAGCTTACAATGGAGGTGCGCCTATGTCTCCATCCATTGCTTCCAAAGTCGTCTCTTTCTTCCATCGATCTCAAAATCATGGGCTTACAAATAGAGAATTAGAAGTACTCAAGTTATTGACTGAAGGTGAAAATTATTCTACCATAGGAGATCAACTGTTCATTAGCAAGAATACCGTAAAAGGTCACATTAAAAATATTTACAGCAAACTTCATGTAAATACTAGAGCAGAGGCTGTATTAAAAGCCTATCAAACTAGAATTGTCTAGAAAAACTACCCAAATGGGTCGTTTCATATCACATTAATCCAATCTAACTTTGAGGCATTAGTTTACTCTAAAACACTAACCCTCATGAAGATTTTACTTTACACTATATTATTTATTACCTCCATAAACTTAATCGGACAACCAACGATTGGGTCTGAAGCAATTGTTACTATTGGAGAAGAAGAACCTACAGTATTCTTGGCTATAGATGAACAGAATTGGACCAGCGGCCTCAAAGGTCAAAATATTATGTGGGATTACTCAACATTGTCCACAGGAGAAGAGTGTGACTATATAGCCTTGAATCCTCTGGAATCTCCATATTTTGATAGTTTTCCTGATAGTGACATTTACTTTATGTGTACTTTCTCAGATAGTCAAGGACAACTAGTTGAACAACATACATTCTATGAAGTCCAAGGAAACACTTTACAGCTTGCAGGCAATGTAAGTATATCAATTTCCAATCCTTCTTTTGATAGTATATTTATCGTGTACACCGACCTATTGGATTGGGGCACTTTCCCTTACTCTTATGAAGATATGACAGAAGATAGTTTTGAAGCTAGAGTAACATCTTACATTGGCAATCAGACCATCGTAGCCATCCAAAGTGGAACAAGTACACACGAAGTCGATAGTTATGGAACACTCACTACTCCAGCTGGAACATTTGAAAATACATTAAGAGTAAAAAGAGTTGAATTAGCAGAAAACAGCATTCCAGGAATTCCTTTTACATCGCCGCAGGAATCCTACAGATACACATGGTATGGAGAAAATGAAAATGGGGTTTTATTGAATCTTGATAGCATAGTAATTAAAGATTTTAATGGGAATATTGTGAATACCAATTATGCCGGAAGTTATAGGATAGCAGGTCCTACCATGACATCTACGACATCAATTTTACAAGAAGATTTAACTATCTATCCTAATCCAACAACTGAAGAAATAAATGTGAATCTTTCAAATATCTCAAATTATACCATTAAAATCTATTCGGTGAATGGAGAAGAATTACCATTTTCTATTGAATCTTCAACAGATAATTCATGCAAGTTAAAGGTTCCTGATGGCAATTTGAATCACACTATTTACTATCTAAGAATTATTGATAAAGAAGGTCTTACAAAAATATCAAAACCAGTATTCTTACAAAATTGATCATAACATAACTTTTTATTATGAACAAGCTAACTCCAAATTTATCGTTTTTTATCCTTCTACTGACAGTATGCCTTTTGAGTTATCAATCAATTGCTCAATCAAATAATTCTCCCATCCTATTTATCTATGATGCTAGCGGTTCTATGTGGGGGAAATTAGGTAGTGAAACAAAGAAAGAAGCTGCTGCAAGTGTTTTGATTAATACAATTAGTGGATTGGAATCTGGTCAAAAGATAGGATTTATGGCTTATGGCCATAGGATAAAAAGTGATTGTAAAGATGTAGAACTGCTTGTAGAGCTAGAAAACACAAGTAAACCAAAGATAATTTCTGCTATTGAGAATATTAATCCATTAGGTAAAACTCCACTTGCATATTCAGCGGAATTAGCCATAAATAAGATTAAAGAGGCAGATTCAAAAACAACAATAATCTTGGTGACTGATGGAATCGAATCCTGTAATGGTGATTTGTGCGAAGTGATTAGACTTGCCAAACAAGAGGGCATAGATTTCAAAATGCACATTGTAGGATTTGGTCTTAGAGATGGTGAAACTGAAGCGTTGAAATGTGCTGCAAAACATGGTGATGGCAACTATTATAATGCTGAAGATTCTAATCAATTGGCTGAAGTATTGGATGATGCGATAAGTCAAAAGATAGACGATCCAGCACCAAATCATACTTTCTATACTACTAAAAATGGTGAACCGGTAGATGCCTGGATTAAAATCACTGATAAAAATACAGGAAAAGAAATCAGAGTCACGCGAACTTATAAAGATACAACACAAATGTATTTACCTATTGGAGAATATAATCTTACTATAAATCCCTTGGAAGGGACAGGTATTGCAAGTAAGACTCTAGATATCTCTAAGACTAAAGACGGCCCATCACACAATACAATCAGCTTTAATGGCGGTACGATTGAGGTCTTCGTGACTAATAATGGTGAAGGTTGGGATGCTGTTGTAAAAGTCTTTGATAGGCAGACTCAAAAAGTAGTTGGAAGCAACAGAACTTATGGAAGGAAAAACCTGATTGAGGTGAATACAGGTATCTATGATGTAGAAATATTGGCTCTAGTGATGAAAGGAAGTGCGCTTAAATACAGGTTTGAAAATGTGGAAATTAAGGCAGATGAAACAAATCCACTTGCTTATGATTATAAAACAGGAAACCTTAAAGTGGGTGTAAGTTTACAATCTGGTGTGCTTGTAGATGCTATTATCAATGTAAATGACACAAAGAATAATGAATATATTGCTGGCAGCAGAACCTATACCAGTGAATCTAGTAATCCTAAATCGATAATAATCCAACCAGGCACGTATGAAATTAAAATAACTACTTTAGGTAAACATAAAGGCACTATTAAAACTGACATTATAACCGTTTCTCCTGGAAAAGAAACTTCTAAAATATTTAAAATCGACTAAGATGAAAATCCTACGATATATCTTATTTTTTCTTTTATTCTTCCTATTTGGGTTTTTCTCAGGAATTCAAGTTGCCAATATAGTTGAAGCTAGTAAGGGTCAAATGCTTGCTAGCGGAGCTATTGTTTTGGGTTATGGTGTGGTGGGAGCTTCCTTGGGGTTCCTCGTTGCTTTATTTATTTCTGTGTATTATAAATCGAAACCAAGTTTAATAATTCTTTTGAATAAGATTTTAGCTGTGTTGGTATTATGTTTTTGGATTTTCTTTTATATGAAATATCAAAATCAGGAATTGCAAAAGAACATGTCTATTGGGTATAATGTAGAAATTCCTATATCATCAAAAGGCAATCTTCAATAATAGGCCAATTATCAAATTTGACATCGTTGAAAAGCTATTTCATTCTTACGTAGTTAAAATAAGAATGAAAAGTGACATTTTTTTGCTTTTTGCATTTCTAATATTTTTGTGATATATTTAGATGATCGAAATGCACACCAATCACAATTACACATGTCAAAAATACATTTCAACTGGAAGTTCAATCTAAGTATTAAAGTAGTTTTATTAAGCCTAATACTAAGCATCAGTCACGATTCAAATGGTCAAGAAGATTGTAATTGTAAATCAGCTGAAAAAATAACTGTTTGTTATTATAGCACACTTAAATTTTGTCCACCAGGTCCTGAGTGTCGCTATACGCTTGATGGGACTTTCATGAACAGTTCTTTAAAAGCTAAACTCCAAAATACAGCACTTTTTGGTCCGCAAGGAATCTCAAAATGTCCTATTGTTCTTGAGGCAGTCGAAGATGTCAATACCGTAGAGTATCTAGAGCAGAAAGAGTGCAATATAATGTTTATAGGAGTTTTTTCAACTATTCAAAATGGATCATTTATACCTTCAAGTATCCCACTATCTGACCTTGCTACGATTAAAGAATGGTCTACCAAATGTTCTTCTAATCTTACAATAGTTTCTCAAATTGAGGCCGCTCCGTGGGGATATGAATTTAAAGATTTGAATGTAAACCCTAATAAACCTGACCCAGATTTTACTGATTTTTCAATTTTTGATGGATCATTTGGTAAAATCTCATTATTTAACCAAGGTGGATCATTTCAAGGAATTTTCACTGACTTCCCTACTACTGGATATTCTATACTTGCTAGAGATAATAATAATGAACCAACAATAGTCTTAGATTCACTCACAAATGATATCATATTAGGAGATATTGGCGTATTATGTACTATTGCAGGTCCGATGAGTGCTAGTCCTTTTATATTAAATGATAGCGATATTTTGGCCTGTAACCTATTTGACCTTGGATGTAAAATTGCCAGCAATTCCACTACGCATTTTATAAGTATTTGTGAAGGAGAAAATTACGTCACTGCCGGAGGGCAAATAATATCTGATGATGGTGTATATTTAGATTCACTCTTGAATATTGAGGGCTGTGACTCTTTAATTTATACTTTATTAGCTGTCAATAGCTTGTATGATACAGTTTTCACCCAAAGATTATGTGGACAGGAAGATTATGTGATTTCAGTTGGAACTAACATATATAGTAAAACAAACACCTTTGGCACAGAATTTTTGGAATCAAATGCAGGTTGTGACTCTAATGTCCATATTGAACTATATTACTTTCAAACAGATACAACATATTTGTTCGAAACAATATGTAAAAATGATACTTTCTTTGTAAATGGCATTCCATTTATGGAAACCGCTTTTACGATTATCCCATTACAGAATGAGGATCTCTGTGACTCTCTAGTGTACCTTGATTTAGTTTCTCAAGATTCTTATCAAACACAATTAAATATTGATTTGTGCCCTGAAGAAGTTTATATCGCTTCTGATGGCACTGTATTATCAGAAGATGGACTTTATACTGAATTTCACCTCTCTGAGAAACTATGCGATTCATTTAATACATTATTTATAAAGGTTAATGAAATCTACCAAGAAGAAGAATCATATGTTGGATGTAAAGATGATGGGTATAGTCTGACCATAGGAGGTAATATTTATAATGAATTCAATACATCGGGTATTGAATATTTGCAATCGTCAAAAGGATGCGATTCTACCGTGAATGTGTCATTTCTCTACCAATCTCTTGACACTACTTACCTTCATGTACAGCTTTGTCCTTATGAATCTTTTGAAGTTGGTGGTGTAGAATACTCTGGAAACACATATGAATCAATCGCATTGCCTTCATCTAAAAATTGTGATTCGATAGTCCTGCTCGATCTTGAGACTTTTGAATCCGAGGAAATTGCCATAGAGAATTCATATGATGTAAATTTAAACTCCCCATTCACTTTTGATTTACCTGAAGTCGCATCCTCTACTTATGAATGGACTTCAGATGGCGAGCTTTCATGCAATTTCTGTGCAAATCCTAATTTGTTGTTGAACAATTTACCCTCCTTTCTCCAATTAGATTACACTGATGAATTTAATTGTTTTTATTCTTCAAGTGCTACGATTACATATAGATGCACACCATTTTTCTCAAATGTGATCAATACTAATAGTGCAACCGAAGAAAATCAAAGTTTCAAGCTTAAAGCTCTATGTTCATTCGACAATTATTCCATGAATATTTTTGATAGATGGGGTGCTTTAGTTTTTGCTTCTAATGATGAAGAAGAATCTTGGGATGGTTGGTCTAATGGAAAGTTTGTAGAACAGGGTGTTTATATATTTCTAATGACTTATACTCTCAAAGGGCAACAACTACAAATGGTAGGATCGTTGACTGTGCTACATTAAAATTCAACTGCTTTTTCTAATTCCTATTGTGTGTAAACAAATTGCACTTACTCAAGAAAATAAGCTCCTTGTCATCTTGAGCGAAGCGCCAGCGCAGTCAGGCACTCCTTGTCATTCTGAGCGAAGATTCATCGAAGTCGAAGAATCAAGGAGTTTGCCTTTACTTTAATTTCGACCGAAGTGG
>Ga0256847_1000136_pt1 | contig 50505 bp, 21 predicted proteins | sample TeddybearmetaG_FD_189099 | JGI IMG/M metagenome (GOLD analysis project Ga0256847, IMG submission 189099) | Hydrothermal vent microbial communities from East Pacific Rise, Pacific Ocean - Teddybear | ecosystem: Environmental > Aquatic > Marine > Hydrothermal vents | place: Pacific Ocean: East...
CAACGATGATGCGGTCATCGGCGGTAGTCTCAGCGGTAGCGTGACCGAAGACAGTAGCCAAACCGTGAGTGGTGTCTTGAGTATTGGTGATGTGGATACCGATGAAGCTGTATTGATACCGCGAACGGATGGGGACGCGATTCAAGGTACCTTCGGCAGTTTAAGCATCGATGCGGCTGGACACTGGATTTACACTGTAAACAATGCGGCGAGTCAGGTGCAATCATTGGGTCGTGGTGACACTGCAACGGATACGATTACGGTTTCAGCGCTGGATGGCACCACACAACAAATCACCATTACCATTAATGGCACCAACGATGCGCCCATCGCGACAATCGATAAATCAGAAATATTGGAAAACAATAGTCTAACAAAAGATGTAATTTCAAATGACACTGACATAGATTCAGGTGTGGATTTTCGTTTACTCCAAGATTCTGCACATATCGTGGGCCAATTTAATTTAGTCACAGGCTCTGTGACAACCGTTGGGAATCACGTCATATTTGATCCGGGAACAGACTTTGATTTTCTAACAGCCGGCCAACTTAACGTCATACACATAGCATATACCGTGGTCGATAATCTGGGGGCTTCAGACACGGGAATACTTCAGGTCAGCATACTGGGCACTGACGATACACCTCAAATTAGTGGTGTGGTGAGGGGGGCAGCAGAAGATATCACCCAAAGTGTTTCGGGTAAATTAGACATTACTGACCTTGATGCCAATGAATCGACTTTTCAGCCGACAGCGGATGGTGAGTCTATTGCCGGTGCTTTGGGTCGTTTAACCATTGATGCTGAAGGCAACTGGGTTTACACACTGAATGCAGAAACCCAGTCATTGAACAGCGGCGTGTTGAGAACCGATACGATTTTAGTGACAACTGCGGATGGTACAGAGCAACCCATTAGCATCACCATTACAGGCACGAATGCGGCCGCAGACATTACCGGTGTTGTTGTCGGCGCAGTAACAGAAGACACGCTTGAAAGCATATCGGGTCAGTTAGACATTGTGGATGTGGACACTGGAGAGGCGGCGTTTACGCCAACAGCAACGCCCATCACGGGCCAATTTGGCGACTTAAGCATTGATGCCGCCGGGCAATGGCGTTATACGCTGAACCGTGCAGCCGATCATGTGCAGGCATTGAACCAAGGCGACATAAAAACAGACAGGTTTACCGTTACGTCGATTGACGGGACGGCACAGCAAATTGTGATTACGATTCACGGTACCAATGATCAACCAGTGGCAACGCTGGATAAATCCGGTGCGCTGAATAATCGCGTTTTAGTCAGAGACGTGATTCTGAATGATGTCGACGTGGACTCAGAAGCACAGCTACATTTGCACCCCAATTCCGCACAATTCATTTCACGCTCACCACTCGATACAGGGTCGGTCAATACCTTTGGGGATCAAATTATTTTTGATCCGGGTCATGATTTTGATTTTTTACGTGTGGGAGAGGTGGCAACGATCAATATCCAGTATGTCGTTGAAGATGAGCACGGCGGGACAAACACCGGAACACTGGAGATCAAACTCATCGGCTCAGAGACGCAACCAACACTGAGTAGCAACATCTTGGTTGGGGATGCTGCGGCCAATAGACTTGAAGGTGCCGCCAGTGACGACATTTTACTCGGGCGTGAAGGCAGTGACGAACTACAAGGTGGCGCGGGGAGCGATACTTTACTCGGTGGAAAAGGGCATGACTACCTGGATGGGGGTGCCGGTAGTGACAATCTGGATGGCGGAGCTGGGAACGATATTCTGGTGTTTGATCATTTGGATCTGTCTATTGTGGGGGGGGAAGGAAAAGATGCTTTGCAATTGAACCAGGGAAATGCGCAAGGCGTTGTTGATTTACACAGTGTTTCCAACAAGATATCTGACATTGAGGTGCTCAAGGTCGGTGGCACGGTTAATGAAGTAGATTTGAATATAGGGGATATCCTCAATATTACAGACCAAAATAATGTCCTATTTATTCAAGGTGGCAGTGGAAAAGTGACCGTGAATTTAGCGGAAGCTGTGGTTGATAGCTTTCAAAAAATTGAGGCACACAACTCACAGGCAAGCGTTGATGGTTTTGTTGAATATCATGCATTAGTTGGCAGTGAAGAAATCTCGTTATTTGTATCGAATGATATTAATTTAGAGACAATATAGAAAAAAATTTAATACAATCCAATCAGGGGAAGCACCGTGGCATCAATTACGATTAACACGATAGATGATGACAAAATCAGTAAAAATGAGCAAGTTGTTGTAAGTGGGGTAGTTGATGCAAGTTTGATTGGGCAGCAAGTGATTGTTTCATTTGAAGGGGCAAGTGGGGCAACCATTGAAGCCAATGCCACCATTGGCCAAAATGGTGTATTTACGGTGACGCAATCCTTATTCGACGACACGGGTTCATTGGTGGGAGACGATGGAGAGGTGACGGTGCGTGCACGGGTCGGTGAGGGTGAAAACGAAGTGATCAGTAATAGCAGTCGCGTATTTTTTGCAACGGTTCCCACGGTCATATTAGACCCCATCGAAGACGCCAATATTGGGGGCGATGAGGCGGTGATTGTGACCGGTACAGCATTGAATGTGAATGCCGGGGATGAGGTGACGGTCGCTTTCAGTGATGCGTCAGGCCAGACACTTTCAACGACGGCACTGGTTGATGAAAATGGCGAATTTTCAGTTGAACAAGCGTTAACAACCGATGCAACAACGTTAAATAATGGTGACGTCACGGTTTCTGCCAGTGTGGAAGCGGATAGTGCTGTGGATGCGGCGGCAACGGTTGTGTTTGATGCTACACCGAGAGTGGCTGAAGGATCCGGTACGTTGACCGGGAGTGTGGTTGAAGACGGTGTGGTTGGCAATTTCTTTACGTTAGGCGCACCACCCGCAGGTTTTACGTTGAATGCAAACGGAACATTCACTTTCGACGCCAATAATCCGGCGTATGATGGGTTATCGGAGGGGGAAGAGTCGACGTTAACGGTCGCATTTGTTGATATATTAACCAGTGCATTTGGGACTTTTAGTTTGGTTGTAACCGGCACCAATGATGCGCCGATTGCAGAGATAGAAGAAAGAATCGTTTTGGAAGGGGTTACCCAGCCACTCACCGGAACATTGACGGCCACGGATGTGGATTCTGACACCACGGCCCTGACCTTCAGCGCAGTGGGTGATGAATTACCCGCAGGGTTATCTTTAAGCGCGGATGGGCGTTATTCATTTGATGCCAGCGACCCTGAATATGACAGTTTAGCGCAAAATATTACCCGAGAAGTGACACTCACCTTTACCGTGACCGATGCGCAAGGGGCGGTTTCTGACCCACAAACATTACGCATCTCGGTGACCGGCACCAATGATGCGCCGATTGCTCAGCCAGCAACAGACAGTGTGTTAGAAGGTTTGGCTCCTCCAATCCTCGGCAACTTATCCGCAACAGATGCCGATATTGGCGAGGGGTCGTTAAGTTTTACGGCTGTTGGCAATGGCGTGCCGGATGGTTTAACGCTATTTTCTGATGGGCGTTATATCTTTGATGCGAATGACCCAGCCTATGACAGCCTGAGTGCGGGTGAGACGGTGGATGTGGTGTTAACCTTCCGTGCCTCAGATCAAAGCAGTTTTTCACAAGAGCAAACATTAACCCTTACCGTGACGGGCACGAATGATCTGCCGGTGGCTGAAATTGCATCTGCCTCAGTGACTGAAGGTGCGGGTGAAATCACCGGAACACTTGAAGCAACAGACGTCGACTCAAGCAGCTTAACGTTTACCGCCGTCACCCTGGATGGCAGCGGTGATGTCGTTGTTGACGCGAATGGTGATGTGCTGGCCGCAACCTCTCCCGCAGGATTAAGCCTGAATGCCGATGGTACGTTTACCTTTGATTCAAACGACCCGGCTTATGATGCCCTGGGGGCGGGGGTGACCAGCAATGTGGTTGTGAATTTTGCTGTGATTGATGGGGACGGGGGTGTTTCAGCCCCGCAAACGTTGACCATCGCGGTCACGGGGACGAATGATGTGCCGGTTGCGATTGCGACACAAGCAGGGGTGGATGAAGGGGCCATATTGGCGGGCCAATTGACTGCGGAGGATGCAGATGCCACGAGTTTGACCTTCAAAGTGGTCGGCGACCTGCCTGAGGGGTTGGTTTTAGACAGTGATGGAAAATACCGTTTTGATGCAACAGACCCCGCGTATGACGACCTGGCCGAAAATGTAACCCGCGATGTCACGTTGACCTTTACGGTGACAGATGACCAAAGCAGTATCTCGAACGAACAAACCTTAAGCATCACGGTCACGGGCACGAATGATGTGCCCGTTGCGGAAAATGCATCGGCTACCGCAATTGAAGGTGTAACAGAACTGGTGGCAGGCTCACTGACAGCAACGGATGTTGATTCCTCAAGCCTAACGTTTACCGCGTTGAATAGCATACCGGGTTTAACCCTGAATAGTGCGGATGGCACCTTCACTTTTGACGCCACAAATTCAGCATTTGATCGTTTAGGTGAGGGCATTACCGAGTCATTTGAATTGAGCTTTACGGTAACCGATGAGCAAGGGGGGGTGTCAGCAGAGCAATCTTTGAGCATCAGCGTCACCGGCACCAACGATACCCCTTTGGCACAAATTGAATCTAGAGCGGTCAACGAAGATTCAACCATTGAAGGCACCTTGAGCGCGATTGATCCTGACCAAACCAGTTTGACTTTTCAGGTGGTCGATAGCAATGGCAATAGCGCGGAAACACTGCCGCCTGGTTTGGTGGTCAATGCAGATGGAAGCTATACCTTTGATGCCGGTAACGCAGCTTACCAATCTCTAGGCGCGGGCATTACGCAACAAGTGGCGGTGTTATTTGCCGCCACAGATGACAAAAATGTCACCTCAGAACCACAAGCACTCACCATTACTGTGACCGGCACCAATGACGACCCCGTCATTGCGGGTGTCTCACAAGGTACGTTAACCGAGGGCTCGGAGGCGACCACGGTTTCAGGTGCGTTAACGGTAGCGGATTTAGATGTGGGTGAATCGTTTTTTGTCGAAACGGGTGATGGCGTCAGTTTGGCGGGCACCTTCGGTAGTTTAACCATCACAGAGAATGGCGGTTGGGCCTATACGTTAGACAATACGCTGGATGCAGTGCAGTCTTTAGTGGAAGGCCAAGCCGCAACCGATACGATCACGGTGACGACAAAAGATGGCACAGAGCAAATCATCGAAATAACGGTCATTGGGACGAATAACGCAGCCGTCATTGGTGGTGATATCTCTGCCACCATTGCGGAAGATGAGACGGCCGGTTCAAGCCTTGAAAGCACGGCTTCAGCGGTCGGAAATGTCATCTTTTCATCGACTGAATCCGGTGTCTCAATTGTCTTAAGTACGGTCTCAGGCAATGAAACAGGGCAAGATTCGGAAGAAGATATAACGCCGGTGAATGCGGCGGTGAATGAAGCCTCGTTAGCCACTGCGTTAGGCCTTGAGTCGGGTGAGTTAGGTGGATTGATTAACAAAGAGGTCACCGAAGGATCCGTTTATACCCAAACTTTTGGGGTTGCCTCTGGCGATGTTTTAAGTTTTAACGTGGTTTTCAGTTCTGGCGAATCAGTGAAGGAGTCGTTCCAAGATACCGCTTTTTTAATTATTAATGGTCAAACGGTGGAGATACTGGCAACGCCGAGTAATCGGGAAGGTGGATTGTTTACGCATACCTTTTCTGAGGATGAAGCCGGTCAAGTCACGATTGCTTTTGGTGTTGTTGATGTGACGGATAGTGGCATTACTTCAGAGCTGATACTGAGCAATCTTCACTTGAATGATGTCGATATTGTGACTGGGGATGCGGTGGAAAACGCGCTTGATTTACCCAGTGGAGTGGTGACCGGAAGCTTGACCATTGCGGATGTGGATGCAGGGGAAAACACCTTTCAAGTGGATGTTTTTCAGGGAGATTTTGGTGTTTTGACACTCGCTTCAGATGGGCATTATAGTTACCAGCTGGATAACACATTAACCACAGTTCAACAGCTCGGCATCAATGACACGGTGACCGATACGTTCACCGTCAAAGCCGCAGATGGCACCACGCAAGAGGTCACGATTAATATTACCGGCACGAATGATCTGCCTGTCGCCGTTGCGGATGTAGGGGGTGGCGACGAAAATCAAACGGTGACCGTTGATGTGATCGAGAATGATGCGGATATAGACCAAGACACCAATTTAACGCTCAAACTGGATGCTGTGGAGCCGCCTATCGCGGTGGATGCAGAAGGCGTGGAGATTACGCTGTCAACCGCGAGGGTGACGCAAGCCGGTAACGAAATTACGTTTAATCCGGGCTCAGATTTTGATTTTTTGGCGTCAGGTGATATCGCGACGGTGACGATTGGCTATACGGTTGAAGATGGGGATGGGGGGGACGCGCATGGGACGTTTACCCTCTCAGTCGTCGGGACGAATGATGACCCGGTTGCCAACGCGGATAGCGTGGGGATTGCGACAGAAGATGGGCAAGTTGCAATAGATGTGATTCAGAATGATGCCGATGTTGATCAAAACGCGGTGTTGAGTCTTCAGGAAAATTCAGTCGGTATCGCGGGTGCGGTGAACATTGATGGCAGTGACATCGTGTTATCCAGCGCAGGTGTCTCCGTCGTTGGTCATGCGGTGGTGTTTGATGCGGGCGATGATTTTAACTTCCTCAACCAAGGGGATACAGCCACTGTTACGATCAACTACACGGTCATTGATGAACACGGTGGATCTGCGCTAGGGCGCTTGAGCGTGAATGTGTCTGGCACCAATGATGACCCAGTGGCCGGTATAGACAGCGCGGGCATTGCGACAGAAGATGGCCAAGTCTCGTTTGATGTCATCGAGAACGATAGCGATGTGGATCAAAACGCGGTGCTCAGCCTTCAGCAAGGTTCAGTCAGTATTGAACAAGCGGTCAATATCGATGACAGCCTGATTACCTTGAGCACATCCAGTGTATCGGTCAATGGCAATCGCGTGGTGTTTGATGCGGGTGATGACTTTGATTTTCTCAATCAAGGGGATAACGCCACCGTCATCATCAGCTACATCGTGGTCGATGAGAATGGTGGCACCGCACCGGGTGTCTTCATTGTGACCCTCGCCGGTACAAATGACAATCCGGTCGCCAGTGCCGATAGCGCAGGTATTGCCACCGAAGATGGCCAAGTGTCGATTGATGTGATTGCGAACGATAATGATGTGGATCAAAACGCGCAATTGAGCCTCCAGCAAGATTCCGTCAGGGTGGTTGGTGCGACCGGGGCGGAGGGTGCCATCACCTTAAGTACGTCAAGTGTCTCCGTCAACGGTAATCGTGTGGTGTTTGATGCGGGTGATGACTTTGATTTCCTCGGAGCAGGGGCCAGTGCCACCGTCACCATCAATTACACGGTGGTGGACGAGCAGGGTGGGACAGCCAATGGGATTTTGACGGTCACCGTGGCGGGTACCAATGATGAACCCATTGCGGTGACGGATACGTTGGGTACACTGCAAGGCCAGGAAGCGTCGATTAATGTTATTTTGAATGACACAGACGTCGACACAGGGACGGAATTACATCTGCAAGCAAATTCAGTCACACTTGATGGCGCAACAGCGGCTGGCCAGCCAGTTACGATCTCTAGTGCAAGCGTCTCTCAATTAGGTGATCAGGTCACCTTTGACCCCGGCAGTGACTTTGATTTTCTGAATGTTGATGAAAGCGCCACCGTGACCGTGCAATACACAGTTGAAGATGGCAGTGGTGGTTCTGATATTGGCACCCTAACGGTGACCGTAACCGGCACGAATGACGCACCACAAGCCATCGCGGATAGCGTCAGCACGATAGAAAACACAGCAGTGTCTTTTAACGTGATCAGCAACGATAACGATCTTGATAAAACGGCTGTGCTCAGTTTGCAAGGGGATTCAGCGGTGCTGGATGCAGTGGTGACGGGTACCGGTGAGAATGCACAAGTGCTGACGTTAACCACGGCAAGCGTCAGTCAGCTTGGCAATAACATCCGTTTTAATCCGGGCAGTGACTTTGATTTCCTAAATGTGGGGAACAGCGCCACCGTTAGCATTAACTACACCGTTGAAGACGAGCATGGCGCAACCTCAAATGGCGTATTCACGGTCATCGTCAGCGGCACCAATGATGCGCCAGTGGCACAGCCGGATACGGCGAATACTTTGCAAGGTAACGCCATATCAAGCAACGTGATTACGAATGATACGGATCTGGATATCGGTGCTGAAATCCATTTGCAGTCTGACTCAGCGAGTATAACCGATACCCCGGTGACCTTGGTCACCGCGTCAGTCAAGACCTTGGGTGATCAGGTGGTATTTGACCCCGGCAGTGATTTTGATTTTCTAGGGGAGGGTGACGTTAGCACGCTCATCGTGCGTTATACCGTGGAAGATGAAAATGGGGCCACGGATATCGGGGAATTGAGCATCACCGTCACGGGGACGAATGATGCGCCGGTTGCGGTGACCGATTCTGTCGGAACCTTGCAGGACACTGAAGTTTCATTGGATGTCATTAAGAATGATACGGATATTGATGGCGACACGGTGAGCCTGACGGGGGCGGCTTTTGGTGGATTTTCTGTAAGTGGAAGTGCGGCCGACGCTTTTCAAACGTTTAGTCAGGCTGAACGCACGGCGCTGCTTGAGCAAATAAGCATCAGTACATTGGGTGATAAGGTCACGGTTAATCCAGGGCCAGGCTTTAATTTTCTAAACGAGGGAGAATTTGTCACCATTGGGGTGAGTTATTTTGTCAGTGACGGAAAAGGGGGGGTCGATGGTGGACGCCTGGATGTGGTCGTGACCGGAACCAATGATGCGCCGGTGGCCACGGCAGATTCGGCGTCCACTACTGAGCATGCGGCCATTTCGACTGACGTCATTGCCAACGACAGTGATTTGGATGCGACGGGAAGTTTTAACCTGCAAGGGGCATCGGCCAATTTAAGTTTAAATGGCGCGGTCTTTACCGATGCGGGTGGCGAGGTGCAGAGCATTAGCCTCACCGCTGGGGCCGTGACGCAGCTAGCTAACCGCATTAACTTCAATCCGGGCAGTGATTTTGACTTTTTGAATGCCGATGAAACGGCCACGGTGACGATTAATTACACGGTGGTTGACGAACATGGTGCAACCGATCAGGGCGTCTTAAGCATCACCGTCACCGGAACCAATGAAACCCCCGTGGCCATCGCAGACTCGGCGTCCACCACGGAAAATGCGGAAATTTCGACCAACGTCATCAGCAACGACACCGATTTGGATGCCACCGCAAGCTTGAGTTTGCAGAGCGCATCGGCCAGCTTAGATAGCGCGACCTTTGGTTCAGAGGGCAGTGTGCAAAACATTAGCCTCACCTCGGGGGCTATCACACAGCTAGACAACAGCATTAAGTTCAATCCGGGCAGTGATTTTGACTTTTTGAATGTCGGTGAAACGGCCACGGTAACGATTACTTACACCGTGGTAGACGACCATGGCGCGAGCAGTGATGGTGTCTTGAGCATCACGGTAACGGGCACCAATGATGTGCCAGTGGCCGTCGCAGACTCAGCCGCCACCACACAAAATGCGGAAATTTCGACTGACGTCATTGCCAACGACAGCGATTTGGATGCGACGGGAAGCTTTAACCTGCAAGGGGCATCGGCCAGTTTAAATGGCGCGGTCTTTACCGATGCGGGTGGCGAGGTGCAGAGCATTAGCCTCACCGCTGGGGCTGTGACGCAGCTAGCTAACCGCATTAACTTCAATCCGGGCAGTGATTTTGACTTTTTGAATGTCGGCGAAACCGCGATCGTGAATATTGATTACACCGTAGTCGATGACAATAGGGCGACCGATGATGGTGTCTTAAGCATTATCGTCACCGGCACCAATGATGCACCCGTGGCGGTGGCCGATTCAGCCACCACCACGGAGCATGCGGAGATTGCAACCAACGTCATCAGCAATGATACCGATTTGGATAATACGGCTGTATTCAGCCTGCAAGGGGCGTCAGCCAATTTGGCATCAGCAGTTTTTGTGGATGCCGATGGCAATGAACAGAGCATTAGCGTGACTGCAGGGGCGGTCACGCAGCTAGATAACAACGTCAATTTTAATCCCGGCAGTGATTTTGATTTTTTGAACGAAGGCGAAAGCGCCACCGTCACGATTGCTTACACGGTAATCGATGAGCATGGCGCGACCAGTGATGGTGTCTTGAGCATCACGGTCACCGGCACCAATGATGCGCCTGTGGCGGTTGCCGATTCGGCCGCCACCACGGAAAATGCGGAGATTGCAACCAACGTCATCAGCAATGATGAGGATTTAGATGATACAGCTGTATTGAGTCTGCAAGGGGCATCGGCCAAATTTGGATCAGCGGTTTTTGTGGATGCACAGGGCAATGAACACAGCATTAGCATCACCTCAGGGGCGGTCACACAGTTAGATAACAACGTTAACTTTAATCCCGGCAGTGATTTTGATTTCTTGAACGAAGGTGAAAGCGCCACCGTCACGATTAATTACACGGTGATAGACGACCATAGCGCAAGCGCGGATGGTATTTTAAGCATCACCGTCACCGGCACCAATGATGCACCCGTGGCGGTGGCCGATTCAGCCACCACCACAGAGAATGCGGAGATTGCAATCAATGTCATCAGTAATGATGAGGATTTGGATGATACGGCTGTATTGAGCCTGAAAGGGGCCTCGGCTAATTTGTCAGCAGCGGTTTTTGTGGATGCCGATGGTAGTGAACACAGCATTAGCGTGACTTCAGGGGCGGTCACGCAGCTAGATAACAACGTCAACTTTAATCCCGGCAGTGATTTTGATTTTTTGAACGAAGGTGAAAGCGCCACCGTCACGATTGATTACACGGTAATCGATGAGCATGACGCGACCGACAACGGTGTATTAACAATCACCGTCACCGGCACCAATGATGCGCCTGTGGCGGTTGCCGATTCGGCCGCCACTACGGAAAATGCGGAAATTGCAACCAACGTCATCAGCAATGATGAGGATTTGGATGATACGGCTGTATTGAGCCTGCAAGGGGCATCGGCCAAATTTGGATCAGCGGTTTTTGTGGATGCACAGGGCAATGAACACAACATTAGCACCACCTCAGGGGCAGTCACGCAGCTAGATAACAACGTCAACTTTAATCCCGGCAGTGATTTTGATTTTTTGAACGAAGGCGAAAGCGCTACCGTCACGATTGATTACACGGTAATCGATGAGCATGGCGCGACCGACAACGGTGTCTTAACGATCACCGTCACCGGCACCAATGATGCGCCTGTGGCGGTTGCCGATTCGGCCGCCACCACGGAAAATGCGGAAATTGCAACCAACGTCATCAGCAATGATGAGGATTTAGATGATACAGCTGTATTAAGTCTGCAAGGGGCCTCGGCCAATTTGGCCTTAGCGGTTTTTGTGGATGCACAGGGCAATGAACACAGCATTAGCATCACCTCAGGGGCGGTCACACAGCTAGATAACAACGTCAACTTTAATCCTGGCAGTGATTTTGACTTTTTGAACGAAGGTGAAACGGCCACCGTCACGATTGATTACATAGTGATAGACGACCATAGCGCAAGCGCGGATGGTATTTTAAGCATCACCGTCACTGGCACGAATGATGCACCCGTGGCGGTGGCCGATTCAGCGACCACCACGGAGAATGCGGAGATTGCAACCAACGTCATCAGCAATGATGAGGATTTGGATGATACGGCTGTATTGAGCCTGCAAGGGGCATCGGCCAAATTTGGATCAGCGGTTTTTGTGGATGCCGATGGCAATGAACATAGCATTAGCGTGACTGCAGGGGCGGTCACGCAGCTAGATAACAACGTTAACTTTAATCCCGGCAGTGATTTTGATTTTTTGAACGAAGGTGAAACGGCCACCGTCACGCTTGATTACACGGTGATAGACGACCATGGCGCAAGCGCGGATGGCATTTTAAGCATCACCGTCACCGGCACCAATGATGCACCCGTGGCGGTGGCCGATTCGGCCGCCACCACGGAAAATGCGGAGATTGCAACCAACGTCATCAGCAATGACGAAGATTTAGATAATACGGCTGTATTGAGCCTGCAAGGGGGATCGGCCAAATTGATTGACGCCGTTTTTACCGATGCGCAAGGCAATGTGCAAACCATTAGTGTGACGTCGGGTGCCGTGACCCAATTGGGCAACACCATCGCCTTCAACCCTGGCAGTGATTTTGATTTGTTGCCTGACGGGGAAACCGCCACCGTGACCATCAACTATACCGTGCTTGATGATAACGGCGCAAAAGACAATGGCACCTTAACCATCACTGTGACGGGAACCAACGATGCCCCCACAATCACGGGTGTTAAAGCGCAAACCCTGACAGAAGACACCGAAAGTACCTCGGGTAAACTAGACATCACGGACGTTGACGACGGCGAAGCGGCTTTCAACGCCACCACCATCACCGGTCTATTCGGTAGCCTAGCCATAGACGATGCGGGCGCCTGGGTCTACACCCTAGACAACGCCAAAGTCCAAAACTTAAGCGAAGGTCTGATCGCCCAGGACATTATCACCGTCACCTCAATAGATGGCAGCCCCACCCAAATCACCGTCACCGTCACCGGTGAAAACGATGGCGCAACCATCTCAGGTGATACCACCGGCAAAGCTGTGACGGAAGATACGGCGACCACCGTCGATGGTCAACTCAACATCACCGACCCCGACTTCTTGGACAACCTCTTTGGCCTGGGATTCGACGGCGAAACCTTGCAAGGTACCTTTGGCAGCCTGCAAATTAACTCTGATGGTAGTTTCACCTACACCTTGGACAATGGCCTACCGAGTGTACAAGCTTTGGGTGAAAATGATACGGCAACAGATACCGTGACCGTCACCGCCAAAGATGGCACCCAGCAAGTCATCGAAATCAGCATCAGCGGCACCAATGATGACGCCACCATTGGTGGCACAGTGACCGGGCAGGTTGATGAAGGTGGTGTTGGAACCGCAACCGGCACACTCACTGTCTCAGATATTGACAGCGGTGAAGCCGTGTTTACGGCCGCACAAGGTGTTGCGGGTCAGTTTGGGACACTCGATATTGATGCCAACGGAACCTGGATTTATACCGTCGATGATGCGGCGGTTCAATTCGTAGGAGAAGGCGATACAGCAACAGATGTGATTACAGTGAGGTCAATTGATGGCACCGAACAAAGCATTACCATCACCATCCAGGGTGAAAACGATAAGGCCGACATTGGCGGCACCACGGCCCAGACGATAACCGAAGACACACCGTCAACGACGGGTACATTGACCATTACTGATGTGGATCAGGCAGAAAGCAGTTTTAATGCAACAACGCTTAACGCTAATTTTGGTAGCCTTGCCATTACGGCCGCAGGGGTTTGGACGTACACCCTGGATGTGGCAAAAGCACAGGTTCTGGACGTTGGTTTGGCGTTCCAAGATTTTATCACCGTGACCGCACTTGATGGCACCGAGCAACAAATCACGGTCACTATTTTTGGGGCAGAAGATGCGGCGGTTATCGTGGGAACGCTCACCGCCGTGGCCGCTGACCAAAGCAGTATTGCGGGCAAATTATCGATATCAGATGTCGATTTATTTGATAATCCTGTGATTAACGCGGGTACAATCGAAGGCACATTGGGGGATTTAAGCATTGATGCAGGTGGCAACTGGCATTACACCAGAGATGAGACTGCGCTGGGCACACAAGACCCCATCGATGTGTTGACTGTCACGGCATCGGACGGAACAGAGGCAAAAATTTTGATTGGATTGAATCCTGAGGGCAACATTTCGGGTGTTGTGACGGGTTCATCCGCAGATGTTCAAGCCTTTATTGATAATCCAGACCGAGGCGACATACTCTCCGGTGTTTCTGGTGCGGAGGACTCGCTGGTTGGTGGCGTAGGGGATGATATTCTGGTCTATGACCAATTTGACTTATCCATTGTCGGTGGGGAAGGTCATGACACGTTATTCATCAATAAAGGGGATGTGGATGCTGGTGGCGTTGTGAACCTGCATAACTCAGCAGACAAAATCCATGATATTGAATCGATCCAAATTGGGGGTGAGGTAACGGAAATTGACCTCGCCATCCAAGACGTATTGAAAATGACCGATGAGGACAATGAATTGTTTATTCGAGGGGATGACAACGATACCGTCAAAATCGATCAAACCGGTGACAATGGAGAAGAAGTTGCTGTCACCAAGAGTGACACAAGCTCGGAAGAAGGTTTCACCGAATATCATGCAACGGTGAATGACCAAGATCTAACGTTGTTTATCCAAAATGACATTAACGAGCAGTTTGTATAACGGCCTGACTCAGTTGGTCGTTTAACACGCCTTTCGGTTACGAAAGGCTTAGATGTGATCGATTGCGCGGACAGTGATTACCTTACTCGGGTGCGGTGATGCGTGCTTGAGACTCAAGTATTTTGGCTAAACGGCCTTGTCCGCCAATAATTCTATGTTCAAACAAGACATGATCATAATTGGCATTAACCAAGGCTTGCTTGGCTTGAAAAGATTCATTTTCAGAGTCTAAGACATCCAATAACGTGCGCTTGCCTAAGCTAAACTGCTTCCGGTAAGCTGCCAAGGTTGCTTCACTGGAGTCCACATGTAGCTGTAGATAAGGCAGTTGCGTTTGCACGGTTTTCAACCCATTCCAGTTTAAGCCGATATCTTGTGAGATATTTTGGTGCGTTTGCGCGCGTAAATTTTTGGCCTGTTCAATCAAATTGACCGCATTTTTTTGTGCAGCCTGATCGGCCCCTCCTCGATATAGGTTATAACGTAATCTGACCATCGCCGTAAAACGCTCATCCCGGCCTCTAACTCCGCCGATATCATCTTGATACGCTTTATCAACCTCTAAATTGATTTGTGGATAATACGTACTCTTAGTGACGCCATAGTCAGCTTGCGCGGACTCGACATCTTTATTCCGGGATTTCATATCGGGGTTGCTTTGAATGCCAAGTTGAATGGCTTGTTTGGCGGTCTCTGAGAGTGCGCCGCTTTGGTTGGCAACCTCATCAAGTGATTCTGCGGGTAATTGGCCAACCACCTTCAAATAATTGGTCTGGGCATTGTGCAGATTACCTGTTGCGGCGGCAACATTGGATTGTGCCAGTGCCAATCGACCACTCACTTGACTGAGTTCTGATTTTAGTCCAACACCAAGATTACTGCGCGATTCAATTTGGTCATAAATGCGTTGATGCGTTGTTAGATTTTGTTGTGCCAATTCGAGTAATTTTTGCCGTCGAATGAGGTCAATATAGGCTTCTGTGGCTTCCAGAGAAATATCTTCGACGACACTCTGTACTTGATAAAAAGCCGAGTAAGCCGAGGCGACATTGCTATCGACCGTATGGCGCACCGCAAACCCATCAAAAATTAATTGACGTAGAGATAACGTGAACTCCTTACGCGTTAAATCAGTAATATTGTCATCGGTTGCGCGGGTACCGGGGCTATCGGTTTGTTCATGACCAATACCGGCGAGTAAATCGATGGTTGGGAAATAACCGGCTCGTGCTTGATTGATATCGTCCACAGCGGCGTTGTATGCGTCTATGGTTGCCAAAACATCCGGGTTTGTGCTGACGGCTTGATGGGCTGCATCATTTAATGAAAATGCCTGGGTTGTCATGTTGAAATTGAACAAGGCATAACTTACCACACTGTATTTTATGATGTTCCGCAGTCTCATTAAATAATCCTTATGCAAAGATGTTTTTGGGGGGGAGGGTGTTTTGTTGTTGTTAGCGCTCGGTCATGGAATTTTTGGTGGCGCGTAAGATGGGTTTTAATAAATAGTCTAGCACGGTTTTTTTACCCGTCAGGATATCAGTTGTGGTGGTCATACCCGAGATAATGGGCAGGGGATCTTTGGCCGTACCCAAGTAATTTTGTTTGGTTCTGACCTTAACAATATAGAAACTGTCTTTTTTATCCTCATCTTCAATCGTATCTGCGCTGATATGCTCGACACTGCCCTCTACACCGCCATAGATGGCAAAATCATAGGCACTGAATTTGACGATGGCTTTTTGATTCGGACTCAAAAACGCGATATCAGAGGGCCGAATCTTGGATTCAATCAGCAGTGTATCGTCTAATGGCACGATTTCCAGAATATCCATACCAGGCTGAATAATCCCACCAACCGTATTTACTTTGATCTGTTTGATGGTTCCTCGAACGGGGGAAATGACTTCTGTCCTTTTGACACGATCCTCCAGCGCGGTATGTGATTCCGTTAACTGGGCCATCTGAGCGAGAATTTCATTCAGCTCTATCTGTGCTTCATTGCGAAAGCGTAGGGTGCCCTCGGACACTTTCTTCCTAGCCTCGGTCAGGGTTGATCGTACGCGACCGATGCCAAAACCAATAGACTTAATATCACCACTGAGGTCACTCACTTGTCGTTTTAAGCGAAGAATCTCAACCTCAGAAACCGCGCCAATATCGACCAATTGTTTTGATTTTTCCAATTCTTTTTTCACAAAACCCAAGCTATCTCGGTCGCGACGGCGTTTGGATTGCAGTTCACTCAGTTCTTTTTGCCTCTGATTCACTTGTTGTTCTAATATTTCGACGCTGGTTTGTAATTCTTTTTGGCGGCTGGTAAACAGCTTTTGTTCTTGTAACACCAAGTTAGGCGCTTGTTTTTTGACCTCTTCCGAAATCATAAATTCAATGTTTTCGGCTTCTGCTTTGAGGCGTGCAGCTTTTGCTTTTAATGACAATACGTGGAGTTTGTTTTCACGTAGTGTCGAAGAAAATCGTACGTTATCAATGCGCAGTAGAATTTGTGAGGGTTCAACGATATCGCCTTCTTTGATCAACAACTCAGAGAGAATGCCACCTTCTAAATTTTGGATGATTTGAATTTTTTGGGAGGGGATGACTTTGCCTTCCCCTCGGGTCACTTCATCCAATTCAGCCCAATTTGCCCACAACAAAAAAGCAGAAAAGGCACAAAAAGTTGCGATCAGTATAACCCTGGCACCTTTGGGTGATTGCTGTAAAACAGCGGCGTGTAAATCGGACATAAAATCCAAATCATCGGTGTCATCTATGTTGTGATGCTGTTCGTTTGATGCATCAGGTTGTGCACTTTGTTCATAACACAACCGGGTGCGGGCCAAAAAGGCGAAGAGAATGAGTGTGATTGAGATCGCTGTTAACGCAGTGCTATGCCAGAATGAGCCCACGATGGTATCGTTTAACGTGATGCTGAAATGAAGTATGGATAACCCCAGCAAGAGGGTCAAAGCGGTTCGAGTTTTTGCCTGTTTGAACTTCCAAAGCAAGAGAAAGACCGTGATTGCGATACCCCAACAGAGTGCCGTTGTTGTATACGACAGCGTGAAATGCTTGATCACGTGTACTGGAACCCAGGTTAGATCCGCTTGAAGGGCGCCGACCTGCGCGTAAAACAATCCAGCAAGTGTTATGCAGAGTGTCAGCAAAAAAAGTAAACGACCCCAAAAATGACCAGACGGTTGAGGGGGGGCGAAGACAATTGTGATGCTTGTAGACAACGCGTAACCACACACTAAAATCATACTGATGAACAGTAATGACTGCTCTATAACATTATCAATATGATGGCTGCGCCAAAACAAGCCCCCGAGCACAAGTACCGCTAAACCGAGTAAAAGGCTAAATTTAATGCGCGGGTTTTTGTTAATATTCATTTCTCAGGTTCCTTTTCGGCCACTAAATTGCCCTTGCTTTAACACCTGCAATACGTGTTCTTTTTCGCCATCGGCGACAATCTCACCATCTTCGATCACAATCAGGCGTTTAACCAAACTTAACAAGGATGCCCTGTGTGTCACAATCACAAAGGTTTTGCCTTCTGCATAAGTCTTCAATTTTTGTTTAAAACGCTCTTCCGTACTGTGGTCCATGGAATTGGTCGGTTCATCCATCACCAAAATGGGGGGGGACATTAACAATGCTCTTGCAATCGCAATGGCTTGACGTTGCCCGCCAGACAAACCTTCGCCACGCTCGCCAATGGGCATATCAAAACCCAAGGGGTGTTTGTTCGCAAAATCGGTTACACCCGAAATGTCTGCGGCCCGCATGATGGTTGTATCATCCACATGAGCAGCGCCGTAAATGATATTTTGGCGTAACGTTCCATGAAACAAAACAATGTCTTGTGGTACGTAACCAACGGCATGCCGAATGTGTATTGGGTCAATTTGTCGGATATCGGTTCCATCCAACCACACCGCACCCTCCGTAGGGTCATAGAGGCCCATAATGAGCTTCCCGAACGTCGTTTTACCCGAACCAATACGCCCGATGACACCAACGTGTTCGCCGGGTTTGATCTGACAAGAGATATTTTTAAGCGCATGGATACTTTGGTCGGGATAGGTAAAATCTAATCCGCGAAAGTCAATGCCGCCTTGAAAATTAGGCCGTTGAACAAATGTTTTGGTATCTGGTCGCTCTATCGGCAGCGCCATGATGTCGTTTAAAGAGGTTAAGGCCGCTTTTGACTGATGATATTGAGCGGCTAAATTAGCCACCTGGGCCATCGGTGCAAGGGTGCGTCCGGTCAGCATAGAGCAAGCAATTAATGCCCCCATGCTTAAGTCTCCGTTGGAAATAAGATAGGTGCCAACAATAATCACCGACATCGAGGCCAACTGTTGTAAAAGAACGGTCATGTTAACGGCTGAAGAGGAGAGCAAGCGCGACTTCACACCGAATGTCGCGAGGAAACCGGTGTTTTTCTCCCAACGACGTTGCATGGCACTTTCTGCACCGAGTATTTTAATGGTTTCAATCGAGGATAAGCATTCGATCAGGGTTGCATTTTTTTGTGCGGAAGCACGGTAAGTTTTCTCGACTTCCTTATGCAACTTAGTTTGGATGATCGCGCTATAAGCCACAATAACCGGGATGACGGCTAAAGGTACCCAAACGAGAGGCCCACCAATGACCGATATGATGAGTAAAAAAATCACCACAAAAGGCAAATCTATCACGGCGGTAATGGTTGCCGACGTGATGAAATCACGCATGCTTTCAAACGACCGTAAATTATTCGCAAAGGCACCCACGGACTTGGGTCGATTTTCCATCTTAATGCCGAGTACGCGTTCGAAAATCATACTGGATAGCGTGACATCCGCTTTTTTACTGGCAAGATCTATAAAATATCCACGCAATGAGCGCATTAAAATGTCAAATAGATAAATCAGGGTGACGCCTGCGGCTAACACCCAAAGGGTTTCTAGGGCTTTATTGGGGACAACCCGATCATACACATTCATGACAAAAAGCGGCGTAGACAGGGCGAATAAATTAATTAATAAAGAAGCAGCTAAAACATCCCGATAAATACGCCATGACTTTGCGACGGTGCCCCAAAACCAATGGCGTTCGCTGACTTTGAAAACTTCGGGGGTTCTTTCATCAAATCGGTAAGTGGGTTGTAAAAAAATAACATAGCCAGAATAGGCCTCGGTGAGTGTGGCTAATGCGAGTGTGCTCTGACCGTCATGCGTTTCAGGCGTGATAATGGTCGCGGTTTCGGTGTCAATGGATTGTAAAATACAGGCTTGCTCGTCATTCAGAATCAAAATAGCAGGTAAAACCAAAGAGGATATTTTATTTAAATTTCTTTTGACAATTCTAGACGAAAACCCACCTCGTTTAGCCGCACGTGTGAATAATGAGGGGGTGAGTCGGTTATTGATTAATGGCAAGCCAGAGCAAAGTGCGTCTGCCGATTTTGGATTGTTCTCAAGTTTGGTTAAAAACATCAGGCATTCCAGCAAAGGATCAACAAACACGTCGTTGTCCCCTGTTGTTTGCCAATGGGGTTGCTTGTCTGCGCTCATATATTTTCTGCGCTCATCTGTCAGTTCACGGTTTTTAAAGGAGGATACAGCGGTTCAACGGGTTTCTAGCTTACACGCAAAGTATGGAAGAGTTTTTCCAAAAATCAAGTTGTGGTTTAATGCGATAGTGGACTATAGTGTTGACGATGTCTTTCCAGATACCCTCCTTCCGTGGTGACGATGATGCCGTATGCAAAAAGAAATGAAAGTGGGATGATTGATGCGCTGTATTGCGAAGCACGCCCCGATGCAAACGAACAGCTGTCAATGTATTCTCCAGAGGTTTTGAGCTTTTTAAGAGTGCAAGAGTCTGGCGCTTTGCCAAAACAATTTCTTGAAAGTTCAGATATTGATTTGGTTCGGGTCGTTGAAGATTTGGTTTTTCTGCTCGTTGAAAAGAAAATCATATTATTAACGGACTTACCCGAAAATGCACAAAAGAAAATTATTACACGCCGATGTGCACGAACCAAACTCGCCTCTGACGCGGACTGTCTGATTGTTGAGGATGAGGAAATTTTGCTCTAAGAAGGTAAGATGAAGTCGATAAAAATAAAATATATTATTATCCTGTTAATAATATATTATTCAAGCACTGTGCGCAGTGACGGGTTAGATGATCCCCTATTCAAGCCTTTAACCGCAGAGTATGTTTTACACAGTTTTGAGCTCATCGCGCTGAGAAATGAATATTCACCCAGTAGGCACTTTCCTTTGCGCAAATGGAACAAGCCTGTTCGGATATTCATGGATAGTCGAGCAGGAGATTCAAAGATACAATCTATGCTGCTTGAGGAGAATATCAAGCTGTTATCTGAGATAACACAGCTAGACATTAAAACCATCAACGCGAAAAAAAAGGCCAACGTTTTTGTTGTTTTTGAGCTGGATCGCCGGATGAAAAAAGTTGTGGGTGAGTATGTAAACCGGCCAGAGAAATTGTATTCAATACTTGAAGAAGGTGTTTGTACGGCACATTTCCAAGTAAATAGGCGCTCTCAAATAATCCGTGCGGTTATTTTTATCCCCCCAGATAAAGCACGACGTTTTGCCAAATTGCCCGCGTGTGTGTTAGAAGAGCTCACCCAAATACTGGGGTTGCCGAATGATTCAGATGAAGTTTTCCCCTCTATTTTTAATGATAGTAGTATTGATGATGAACTCTCTACCTTGGATGTTGTGTTACTGAAAATATTATATGATAAACGCTTAACAGCCGGTTTGTTACGCGACAAAGTGATACCGATTGCAAGCCGCATATTTCAGGAGTTAAAGCAGGCTTGCCAAAAAGCTTCTACGAGACAATTCCCTAAGAAAAAACAAATATGTTACCTGATTCGGTAAGGTTGGGAATACAGCACGATAACGTTGTTACTATATGTCTGCTGCGGCTATTTTATATCATATTAAATATGTTAAACAATAATAATGTTACTAAATAATATTCAATAAATACAGCATATGTGAGTACTATTATTGCCATGGCTGAAAATGGCAACTTGCCCAGGGATGAAAACCAACCCCTTGATTTAGCATGATAGACGGCGGATAAAAACCCAAGAATCATCGACAATATCAGTATTTTATATGCCGAGGCTGTTTCAGCGTTTTCCAGGATGTGCGTATACCGATGCCAAAGATACAATTTGCTGACATAAAACGAATAGATAAAAACGGCTAAGCCACTCAGGTTGGTCACGACGGCAATTTTATGATCTATGCTTGATTCAACCATGTCAAAAAAATCCTAATCAATAATATTCCCTCTATTGCTATTAACGCAACCCGTCGTGTCTGCATACAGTTGCTCAATAAAATTAGTGGTTTACATAAATAATATGTTGGATTTTTGTTTTATCATGCGTGGCATTATTCGCCTTGATAATAGCACAGGGTGCAGACAGATGGGTTTACGGTACAATATGGGGGGGCCGTATTGATGACGAACCGATTAGCTGGCGCAGTGGCTCAGATCCCAGGGTGGCCGGTATTTGGATTTTTTTTCAATCACAAAAATCACCACTTGGCGTTCTGCCGGAATGGTTTCTGCTTGGACTAAACTTTCAACACAGGTGTTAACCGCCTGGATTAATTTGCCTTTGCCTTTGCTCAGTTGTTTGACTTGGTGTCGGTCTTTTTTACCCAGATCGAGGATAATCGGGTCTACTGCGTCGGTCATATTTTTACCTTATTTTAATTTTAATCTTACAATATTTTTAATGGTATTTAACTGACAAGCACCCAGGTTTGGGCCTAAATCCAACAACCAACCATCGCGTTTTTTCTGGTTAGATTTTTTGTGTCGTTTTGTATAACATTTTAAGCTGCTTTGGCTGATTTTAATCATTTTCAGGACGATTTTTTCGGTCGGTACAATGGAAAAACTGCCCTTCTTTTTCTTTTTCTTTTTGTAGATTTGTTTGGCGCTAATGCCGTTGCTGTCGTCTGTTTGTAAGTGTGTAATGCTTTCTATGGCTTTTTTCATGAGGCTTCCCAGTGAGTCAGATAATCTACATGATTATTTTTTCGTTTTTTATATATTCTATAATGGTATCTTCAACCACCTGCGGAATGCGCTTTGTTTGCACGATTATAACAACTATCGTTGATTTTCACAGGACAAACACGTATTGGTGTGGGATTTTATGGCCAATGGTAATCATGCTTTTTAACCTAAAGATACACGATGAATGAGATAACGGAAACAGCCCTAACGGGTTCAGAGATTGCGATTATTGGTTTGTCTTGCCGTTTTCCCGGCGCGCAAGATGCCGCCACATTTTGGCAGAATATTGTGCAAAAAAAAGCCTCGATTCGGTTTTTTTCTGATGCAGAGATGCTTGAAAATGGGGTGGATGAAAGCACATTACAGCAACATAACTATGTTAAAGCCAATGGGGTTTTGTCCGGTGTTGAGCAATTTGATGCCGCATTTTTTGATATCAGCCCGGCCGAAGCCGAGCTGATTGACCCACAACATCGTGTGTTTTTAGAGCAGGCGTGGCTCACCCTGGAAGATGCCGGTTATGCAGAACAAGACCCGGCATGTGCCGTGGGTGTGTTTGCGGGGTCCGGTATGAATACGTATTTATTGCATCATTTATATCCGAATCGGCAGCGCCTGAAAGCCACAGAACGTTATCTTTGGATGTTGGGCAACGACAAAGATTTTTTAACCACGCGGGTTTCTTATAAATTGAATTTGCGTGGCCCCAGCATTAACGTGCAAACCGCCTGTTCAACGTCGTTGGTGGCGGTTCACAGTGCGTGCCAAAGTTTGCTCAGTGGGGAATGCGATATGGCGTTAGCCGGTGGGGTGTCGATTCATTTACCCCAAGTCGCCGGGTATGCGTATCAAGACGGCATGATTTTTTCGCCGGATGGGCATTGCCGGGCATTTGCTGCGGATGCGCAAGGCACGGTGGCCGCCAGTGGTGTGGGTGTGGTGCTGTTAAAGCCGTTAAGTGAGGCGTTGGCGGATCGGGATTGTGTACATGCGGTGATCAAAGGTTCGGCGATAAATAATGATGGCGCCTTGAAGATGGGTTTTACCGCGCCGAGTGTGGAAGGCCAGGCGGCGGTGATTGCGGAAGCTCAGGCCGTTGCCGAGGTGCCCGCAGAGAGCATTAGGTATATCGAAGCGCATGGGACGGGCACCGTATTGGGCGATCCGATTGAAATTCAGGCGTTAACGCGGGCGTTTCGGAAAACCACTGAGAAACGCCAGTTTTGTGCGTTGGGTTCGGTTAAAAGCAATATTGGGCATACCAATAATGCGGCGGGTATTGCGGGTTTGATTAAAACTGTGTTTGCGTTAAAGCAGGGTAAATTACCCCCGAATTTGCACGGCGGAGCGAGCAACCCACACATTGATTTTGCGCGCAGTCCGTTTTATCTGTGTGAGACGTTAACCGCTTGGCCCACGCAGGCGTATCCCCGCCGAGCGGGGGTCAGTGCGTTTGGTGTGGGCGGCACGAATGCGCATGTGGTGCTCGAACAAGCGCCGCAGGTGCCACCCTCTGACCCGGCACGTGGTGCCCAACTGCTGGTGTTGTCGGCCAAAACCCCAGCCGCGTTAGCCGCGGCATCGGATCATTTAGTCGGGTATTTACGCGAGCACCCCACGGTGAATGTTGCCGATGTGGCTTATACCTTGGCGGTGGGCCGGAAAGCGTTTGCGTATCGGCGCATGTTGGTGGCAGAGCAGGCCGCTGAGGTCATCGAGCAACTGCCGCAAGCGCCAATATTGGCGGCCAAAGCCAGCCCGATGGTGATGTTTTTATTGCCCGGCCAAGGCACCCAAACGGTGAATGTGGGGCGGGCATTGTATCAGCAGGAGCCCGTTTTTCGTGAGCAAGTGGATGCGTGTTCGGCGCATTTGGCCGCGACCTTAGGTGTGTCCTTGGCGGCGTTGTTGTACCCGCCAGCCGATCAGCTTGAGGCGGCCACGGCGCAGTTGAAAACCACCGCCATCGCACAACCGGCGGTGTTTGTGCTGGCTTATGCGATGGCAAAAATGTGGGCGGCGTATGGCATCCAGCCGAATGCGTTGCTGGGGCACAGCCTGGGTGAATATGTGGCGGCCTGTTTGGCGGGGGTGTTCACCTGGCAGGATGGGTTGGATTTGGTCGCCGCGCGTGGCCGTATGATGCAAGCCTTGCCCGGCGGGGCGATGTTATCGGTGGCGTTGTCAGCCAGTGAGGTGCAGCCTTTGGTCGGTGATGCGCTGTGCTTGGCTGCAATGAATAGCCCGCAACAAAGTGTATTGGCGGGCACCCACAGTGCCATCACGCAGCAGCAAGCGGCGTTTGATGCGCAAGGCATACGCTGCCAGCGTTTAAACGTCTCGCATGCTTTTCATTCCAAAGGCATGCAGCCGATGTTGCAGGCGTTTGCTGAGCGCGTTAGACAAGTGCCTTTACAGGCACCGACGATCCCATATATTTCTAATGTCACGGGTACGTGGATTCGGCCGGATGAAGCCACTAATCCCGATTATTGGGCTCAGCATTTACGCCAAACCGTGCGTTTTTCAGCGGGTGTGCAGTTGGCCTTGAACACTGCCAGCGTGTTGTTGGACATCGGCCCTGGGAATACCCTGGGGCGACTGGCCAAACAGCAAGGTGATACAACAAACACTTGTGCGATTGTGTCCGGGTTGGGGCACTCAGCGCAGACTGATTCAGGGCTGGGGGGTTGGTTGCATGCCTTGGGCCAGTGTTGGTTGTCTGCGTTGCCGGTGCAGTGGTCGGTTTTGTATGCGTCATCGGTTCGGCAACGGCTGTCTTTACCGACGTATGCGTTTGCAACACCGCGCCATTGGGTGGATGCGCAGGATCAAGTCGCTGAGCACACAGCGGTGACTGTGGCGCAATCGATTGTGCCTGTTGGGCAGGCTCGGCCTCAGATGGTGACGGCGTATGTTGCGCCGCGCACACCACAAGAACAGGCCGTGGCGGCACAGTGGCAAGCGTTGTTGGGGATCGAGCAGATTGGTGTGCACGATGATTTTTTTGCGTTAGGCGGTGATTCTTTATTGGCGTTGCAGTTGATCGCCAGCTTGCGCGCACTGGATATCCATTTGCCTACACAGGGGCTGTTGTCTACGCCCACCATCGCCGCCATGGTCGCCCGTGCGGGAGTGGACACCGCGACCATGGATTTGTTGGTGCGGTTACAAACGGGTGATGCACAACAGCGGCCGTTATTTTTGCTGCATCCGGTGGGCGGCAGTGTGTATTTTTACCGTGCGTTAGCGCACGCGTTACCCTCTGCGCAGCCGGTGTATGCGGTTCAAGCGCAAGGGCTGGAGGGGGACGCGCCGGTGTTACACAGCATTGAGTCGATGGCGACGCGATACCTTGAAGTGATTCGCCAGCAGCAACCGCAGGGGCCGTACTGTTTAGGTGGGGCGTCTTTTGGCGGCATGCTGGCGTTTGAAATGGCCCAGCAACTGCGCTTGCAGGGTGAGGCGGTGGCCCTGTTGGCGATGTTGGATAGTCCGGGGCCTAAACATTTGCCAGCTGAGTTTGAACGTGATGCGCAGATTTTGGCGTATGTGTTAGAAGTGGGCTTGGGTTTGCCTGTGCCGGAGACTTTTGCGGCGTTATCCTTGGCCCAACAGGTGCGTTTTTTGTTGGACCAACAAGCGGCGTCAGGCCAACGCTTGCTGCCGGATTTAAGCGGCACACAAGCGACCCAACTACTGGCCGTGTTTAAAAGCAATAGCCAAGCCATGGCCGCGTATGTCGCCAAACCTTATGCCGGGCGCATATTATTTTTGCGCGCGGAACAGGCCAGTGCGTATACCGTGGAACACCCAGAGCAGGCCTGGTTGCCGTTTGCCACACAAGGCCTGGAGGTGATTGCGACGCCGGGCAACCACATCAGCATGATGCTGCCACCCCATGTGCAGGCGGTGGCGCAGCACTTGGCTTTAGCTTTGCAGGCGGCTGACCCAAAGGCGGGGTAAAAAACGCCCGGTTGTTTGTTGGTATTGCTGATATTGTGCGCCGAATTGATGGATTAACAAGGATTCTTCATGCGCAATGCGGGTTAAAATGAGCCCGCATAAACCCAGCCAAGAAGCACCAACCAGGGCGTTGGCCGAAATCAGAAAAAAGGCCATGGCCATTAAGAAAAAGACCGTGTACATGGGGTGCCGAACCCAACGATAGGGGCCGAAGTCAATCAATTGGTGGTCTTCTTTAATGACCAAATACAACGACCATTGTTTGCCGAGGCTGGCCAGAATCCACCAATACAAGCCCAGGCTTAAGCATAACAACAAGACCCCGAAAAATCGCAAGCTGACCGGCAGTGCGATGGTGGCACTGCTGATCCACGGGGTTTGGAACAGGTAGAGTAACGCAACCGTTGCGATGGGCAGCAAGATGGCAAAAAAAACGCCGAGTTTATCTTGTTTGAGGTGGCTTGATTTGACGATAATTTCTGACTTTGTGGCTTGATGGCCATAATATAAACGCAATGCTTGAAACAGGATTAAGAGCCCTGCAAAAGCACATTTGAAAAAAATCTCAGTATTCATAGATTGTCCTTCGTTGAGTGCTGCGGTTTAAAAACCAAAACCCAGCATGGTAATGTCATCATATCGCGGTATGTCGCCTTGATATTGATTCAGTGCGGTTAAATAGGTACGTTTTTGTTCGGCAAATGGCTGTTGATGATGGGTTTGCAGCATCGTATGAAAACGGCGTATGCCAAAACCAAACCGTTTGGGGCCACCAGCTTGATCCACAAAACCATCGCTACACAGGTAATAGGCTGCCTTAGGTTGTAACGTGAGGGTGTGATTGGTAAAGGTGAAATCGGTATTGGAGCCTTTATAACCGAGGCTTTTTCTGTCGCCTTTGAGTTCTTGTACGTGTTCATCGGTAACGCAGAGTAATGAAAATTTGGCCCCGGCGTAGGTCATGCTGGCGCTTGAATAATGAATACAACACACGCCCATATCCATGCCGTTATCGGATTTGGCATCTTGAAACGCTTGTTGCAAGGTTTTGGTGACAAATCGATTCACCAGCTTCAAAATGCTGGCGGGGTCATTGAGATAACGCTCCAATGGGATTGAGGCAAACGCCGAGCCTGCAATCATGCTCATAAACGCACCGGGCACACCATGCCCGGTGCAGTCGATTAAGGTGACGATGCAACCGTCGGGAAATACCGTACAAAAGTAAATATCGCCGCCAACCACATCGCGTGGTTCCCAAATCACAAAATGGCGCTGAAAGGCTTGGGCTAAAACAGCCGCGCTGGGCAGTAACGATAGCTGCATACTGCTGGCATACACCAAACTTTCATGAATGCGTTTGTTTTTTTCTTGTAACTGTGCGGTTCTTTGTTTGACTTTGGCTTCCAGGCCTTCATACAACAAGGCGTTTTCCAGCGAAATGGCGGCTTGTGCGGCCAATATTTGCAGGATTTTTTGGCGTTCTTCGGGGAAAGCCCCAATCACCAACGCATTTTCTAAATATAACAGCCCGGTTAATTTGCCTTGCGCGCGAATGGGCAAACATAGGACGGATTTGAGATTGGGTTTTTGTTGGAAATAAGGGTCTTGGTGAAAGCGTTGATGGGCTTCTCTGGCATCATCTAACACGACCGGGTGTTGTTTTTGAATAATGTGTTGGATCAGGCTGGCGGGTAAATCACTTGCATCATCCAATGGTGTTTGCGGCAGAATGGTTTCGGTTTCTTCGTCAATGTTGCCTTCCCCGGCAATCTGCCACAGGCCATCATTCAGTAACAATAAAACGGTGCGACGTGCACCGGCATTTTCCATCACAATGTCGAGCATGTTTTTCAATAACTTGGTCAGAGACAATTCACTGGATAACGCCTGGGTGGACTTCATGACGGTGCCCAGATCTAACATATCCGTGGTTTGGTTGATGCTGGCATTGATGTCAGGGGAAACCGGGGTTTGTGGCACCGTATTGAGTAATGTCGGGTAGGTGTTTTCTAGGTCATGCACTTTGGCACTGGCACCCCACCGCGCGTAAGCGTAATAAGCGTTGGTCATATACGCTTGGGCGATGGTGGGTTTGTTCCAATCTAAGTAAAAACGCGCGGCCAATTCATTGGCCAAGGCTTCTTCTTGGGGATAACCGTGTGTTTGTGCGCCGGTAATGGCCTGGTCATAATGCCCCATGGCGTCCACCGGGTGTGCGCAGAGGCGGCATTTTTCGGCTTCCACCAAGGCCCATTTGTGCTCAAAATTCATCGGGGCATGTTTTGCCCAATGGGCCATTTTGGCTTGATTGCTTGTCACTTGGCTGAGGATCGCCGCTTGTTCTGCCTCGGCGGTGTCGGTATATCCGGCGAGCAGGGTCAGGGAGGCATAAAAATTGTGTATGGCGATAAAAAAGGAACCCAGCACCCCACTTAAAAACCCCGCCGCTTGTTCGGCAAACTGCTGGGCGGCGGAGATATCCCGAAATAAATAACTCAGGATTAATTGCTGTACGTGTAATTGGGCCAAGGCGAATTGATCGTTGCCCTCGGTATGTTTGGGTAAATTCTCGGTGACGCTGTATATGGCCCCTTCTAAGCGGCTGGGGGTCTTGGATGGGGTGCGTAAATTGATAATCGCCTGCTGCAACATATCGGTGCAAAACAGCACATTTTTTTGATGTAACTCGCGGATAGAGGCGCGGCACGTATCTAAGGTTTTATCCAGTGTGGACAGTTCCGTGCCACAAAAATAAGCATACACGCAATGCCAGAGTAAACAGCCACTGCCAAAATTGGGGTCACCATAAGCGCGGCCCGCTTGATAACCGGACATAAAGGGCGCGAGTGTGTCTTTTAACGGGAATTTCCACGGCCGAATGGCGCAATAGATCGCAATATAAGCATGTGCTTTATGTTGGTTGGCGTGCATTTGATCCAACAAGGTTTGTGCTAACAGGCCGAACTCGGCACCTTGTTGGATGTCACCGATGACTTGAGACAGAATAAACCCATAACTGGCATAACACGGAATGGCTTCTGGTGCGTTGCCATACTCGATAAACAGTTGTACTTGTTTAAAAATGGACAGGGCAAATAAGTCGGGCCGGGCGGAATACAGCGGTGAGGCTAACGCGTGTAACAGTTGTAAGGTGCCATAGGCTTGTTTGTCGGTAATCAGGGGCAAGTTTGTTAATGTCGCGGCGGATCGGCCGGCGAGTAAGGTTTGGGTTTTGTCATATTCGGCTTGAAAACTGTCCGCATCGGCTTGTTCGGGTAAAACGATGCCGAGTTGTTTGAGTACCGGCAAGCCGTGCATCACCGCTTCCAATTGTTTGGATTGTACGTTGAGTTTGTGGCACTGAAATATCTGTGTTTTTAAGGTGTCTATCACGGTTTTGGCGTGGGTTAATACGTTTTTTGACCAGCGCGCTTGTTGTGCATAATCGCCATGCAAAAAGGCGGTTTCAACCATGGCTTCATATAAGTTCAAGGTCAGTGTGTAGTGGGTTGTCCAGGCGTCGTTGGGTAATAAATTGATCGCATTGGTGTAGTAATCGCTGGCCGCATGATAAGCCGTCGAGAGCTGGGCTTTGTGCCCGGCTTGTAGGTTTAATTGGGTTAAGTCCAAACGTTCTTGTGGATCGCTGATCAAGGCAACGCCGAGGTTGAATTGGTTGACGATATCAAACGGCGTGTCGTGTGTTCCTGTTTCTTGTAAGAGGCGGCCAATGCGCATATGAATGGCGGCTTTTTCTTCGCTGGCGATTAACGCGTAAGCGGCTTGTTGCACGCGGTCATGGGTAAAATGGCACAGCGTATCTTGTGCTGCGTATGGGCTATCGGGGTTTTGAAACAGTAGGCGGCAGTTATCTTGTGGCGTAATCAGGCTGTTTTTTAAGGCCAATAGCAGTGCGGTCACACAGTTTGCCATCGGTTCTTGGGCAACTGCGGCCAAGGTTGAGAGGTGAAAGGTGTTGCCAATACAGGCGGCCAATTGGAGTAAATGCTGCGTGTTGTCGGGGAGTTTGCGCAGTTGGCTGGTGACAAATTCGAGGACATCATTGCTGGCGGCCAATTGTTGGATGCGGCTGAGGTGATACGTCCAGTGGTTGTGGGTAAAATCAAACGTGACCAGTGCTTCTTCTTTTAACAGGCGTAAAAATTGATGGATGAAAAAAGGGTTGCCTTGGGTTTTTTCATACACACTGTGGGTTAGTGCCAAAGCTTGTTGTGCGTTACAGCGGCAGGTATCGGCGATTAATTGGTTCAGCTCCGGTTCTGTGAGTGCATTTAAGGTTAACGTGATGACGTTAACTGGCGTGTTTTGTAGGCCTTTTAACGCCAGGTTCAAGGGGTGGCCGTGCTGCACTTCATTGTCACGATAAGCACCAATCAGCAGCAGGGCTTGTGCCGCCGTGGGTTGCAAAAGGCTGGACAGCAGCTTGAGCGAGGCCGGGTCAATCCATTGTAAATCGTCTAAAAATAAGGTTAAGGGGTGTTCCTTAGTCGTGAATAAGGCGATAAACGCTTGAAAAATATAATTAAACCGATTCGCATCCGCTTCGCCGTGGAGTTGGGTCACCGCCGGTTGTTGGCCAATTAACTGGGATAAGGCCGGAATCACATCGACCAAAACTCGGCCTTGTTCTGCCACCGCCGAGAGAATTTTTTGACGCCAATGGCTTTGTTGGGCCTCATCGCCATCGAGTAAATGTTCGATTAACTCGGTCAAGGCTTGGCTGAGGGCAGAGTACGGGGTGTCATGGTTAAATTGGTCGAATTTACCTTGGATAAAATAACCTGCTTCACGCGTAATGGGTTTGTGGACTTCGCTCACCAACGCCGTTTTGCCCATGCCAGAATGACCGGCAATCAAGACCAAGGCGGTTTGGCCTTCGGTGGTTTTGTCAAACGCATTGAGCAGTTGTTGCACTTCCTCCGCTCGGCCATACAATTTTTCTGGAATCGCAAAGGTGCGAGCCAGATCGCCTTGGCCTAAGGTGAATGGGGCGATGTTTTGTTTGTTTTGCCAGTGTGTTTGGCAGCGGGTTAAATCGACGCGTAAGCCCGCGCCACTTTGATAACGATCTTCGGCATTTTTTGCCATCAGTTTGAGCACAATGTCATTCACCATGGCGGGCACCAGTGGGTTTAAACGCATCGGCGGTTGGGCTTGTTTGGCCAGATGGCCGTACACAATTTCGAGTGGATCGTCACTGTGAAAGGGCAGTTGTGCGGTCAGCATTTCGTAAAAACTCACGCCCAAAGAATAAAAATCGGTGCGGTAGTCAATGCCTCGATTCATGCGCCCGGTTTGTTCTGGCGCAATATAATCTAACGTGCCTTCTAATTGATTGAGGCTGGCGAGGCTTTGATTTTCTTGGCTCAAACGGGACGCAATACTAAAGTCGATCAATTGAATCGTGTGTGTCTGCGGGTGAATCAGAATATTCGCCGGTTTGATGTCTTTATGAATGCAGGCCTGTGCATGTAAGCCCTCTAAAATATCCGCCAGCTGTAACGCCACGGCAAAAAATATGTCCAGGTCGAGTATGGTGCTGGCCAAAAAGCGGTGTAAATCAATGCTCCCATGATCGGGCATGATTAAGGCAAATCGATTCTGATAGGGTTCCAGCGTGATCGGGTGGACAATGCCGGGGAGGTCGATATTTTGCACAATGTCGTATTGGTGGCGAAATTGGGTGAGTGTTTTGAATGACGGGTGGTTATCTTTGAACAGCTTAATCACAACGCGCGTTTGATCCGCAATGCGGACAGCACGATAAACCTGGCTTTTGGCACCATCATAGAGCTGTTGGTTAAATTCATAACCGGTCAGTATCGGTTGGTTCTCAGTCAACATAAACCGCCTTTGTGTTGGTCAGCACAGAGAGCATGGGTTGCCCACAACCGTGTGGTTATACAGGTTAAGCCGGGTTAGGAAAACCTGCGTGTGAGTGGGGCCATGATGCAGTTAATTATGACGTATTTCTGTGCGCACGACGAGTGTGTTTTTGTGCTTGTCGTGCGGTGTGTTTGGTTTGGCGTGAGCTCGCCCGCGTTGGCCCTTGATCCGGCGCGGTCTGTTCAGATCGCATCAGATGTTGGGCTAAGCTTGCAATGGTCGGGTGTTCAAACAGTTCCAGCATGGATAATTCTTGCTCAAAAGCGGCTTCTAAATGCTGATGGGCTTGGGCTAAGAGTAAAGAATGTCCGCCCAGGTCGAAAAAATTTTGCTCATATCCCAGGGTTTGTGTCGGCAGCAGTTTCTGCCAGATAGTGGCGATGCGTTGTTCGGTTGCGTTGTTCGGTGCCAACCTCAGTGCGGCTGGCGCAGTGGGGGCGGGCAGGGCTTGTTGGTCAAGCTTGCCATTGGGGGTGAGGGCGAAAGCGGGCAGAATGACCAAGGCAGAGGGCAACATATAAGGGGGTAATTTGTTGCGCAGAAAAGTCTGCAAGGCGTCCTGGCGGGTGTCTGAGGCCGGGTGTAAAACGGCATAAGCGGTTAATTGTTGCTCACCGGGGGCATCTTGTCGCAGGATCGCCACGGCTTGTTGTACGCTGGGGTGTTGCATTAATGCGCGGTCTATTTCGGCCAGTTCAATGCGAAAACCCCGGCGTTTGATTTGCCGGTCTGCGCGGCCTAAGTACTCAATCGTGCCATCGGGGCGGTAACGGGCTAGATCTCCGGTTCGATACAAGCGTGCGCCGGTTTCGGTGCTAAACGGGTGTGGGATAAATTTTTCTGCGCTTAAGGCGGCATCGTTTAAATAACCTTGCGCCAAGCCCTCACCGGCCGTACACAACTCACCCGGCACCCCAATGGGCACCGGTTGGCAGTGGGCATCCAGAATGTACACCTGTGTGTTGGCAATGGGGGTGCCAATCGGCACGGTGCGCCCAATCTGGGTTTCGTCCACCGTCCAACAGCAGGTGAAAGTGGTATTTTCCGTGGGGCCATAACCATTAATCAGGCGGCAATGCTTGAGTGTTTTTAAGGCTTTCCGCACGTGTGGGACGGATAAAATATCGCCCCCCGCCAATAATTGGCGAACCGGGCTCAAGGCGGCCAGTTGTTGCTCCACCATGAGATGAAATAACCCCGCAGTGAGCCACAAAGTAGTGACTTGGTGCGCGCCAATGAGGCGGCCAATGTCGCTGGGTGAAAAAACCCCCGGCGGCATAATGACCAAGGTTGAGCCATTCAATAAACTGCCCCAAATTTCAAATGTTGAAGCATCAAACGCCAACGGGGCCATGTGTAAAAAGACCTGGTCTGGGGCGTAATCCACAAAATCGGTGTTTTTGACCAGGCGCAGAACACTTTTGTGGCGAATGCAAATGCCTTTGGGCTGGCCACTGGTGCCGGAGGTGAAACTGACGTAAGCCAGGTGCTCGGGGGTGAGTTCGGCGGTTGTTGGGTTGGCGCTCGAATAATGTGCCAGCGCAAGGGGTTCTATCGTCATGACGTTTGGGATGGCATCGGTGAACAGGTGAGCGGTATCGGCCAGGGTGAACACGGTGCGAATGTGTGCATCTTGCAGCAGTGTGAGCAAACGTTCAGGCGGGGCCGTGAGGTCAAGCGCTACATACGTGCCACCGACTTTAAGAATGGCCAATAATGCGGCCAATAGATCCGTACTGCGGGGCAGATATAAACCCACTAACGTGCCGAGGCCAACACCGTGTTGCTGCAAATAATCGGCCAGTTGATTGGCCCGTTGATTCAATTGCTCATAACTCAGTTGGGTGTCAGCCAGAACCAATGCAATGGCGTCTGGTTGCTGTTCCACACAGGTTTCGAAGGCATGATGAATACACTGTTTGGGGTAATCGGTGCGGGTTTTGTTCCACGCAACCAGGATGGTTTCGCGCTCGTCTGCGGTGAGTAACGAGAGTGTGCTTAAGGCGAGTGTTGGATGGGTGCAGACTCGATCCAAGAGAACCTGGTAATGCTGAAGCATGCGGGCCACGGTGCTGGCCTCAAATAACGCCGTATTGTAAATCAAGTGGCCCTTAATGTGACCCTCTGAGAGCTCGATCTGACATTCGAGGTCAAAACGCGCAGCGCCTTGGGCAAAACACAGCTCGCCCATCTCCAGCCCGGCTAGGGAACGTTTGGAGGGGGTATTGTGCACTGCAAACGCGATTTGTGTGAGGGGTAAACGGTTTAAGTGCCTGCTCGGTTGTAACGCCTCAACTAAAGCATCAAAGGGTAGGTCTTGATGGGCATACCCGGCTAACGTCACTTGTTTGACGTGGTCGAGTAACTGCGTGAAATTGAGGTCTGTCGACAAATCGATGCGCAGTGCCAGGGTGTTGGCGAAAAAACCAATCAGTGGTGCCAGTGCCGGGTGGTGTCGGTTGGCGACGGGGGACGCGATGACCAAATCGTCCTGTTGGCTATAGCGAGACAGTAACACTGCAAAAACCGCGAGTAAGGTCATAAATAACGACGCATTTTGGTTTTGGCTGAGGTGTTTTAACGCCTGGCTGAGCTCAGGGCTTAAGTGAAATGTGTGCTGTTGGCCTGAGAACGTGTTGTTGGGTAAACGGGCTCGGTCTGTTGGCAGGTTAATCGTTTCTGGCGCATGTTTGAGCTGTTTTAGCCAATAGCGGCGCTGTTTATCTGCATCCTCACTGTGCATCCAATCGCGTTGCCATTGTGCAAAATCGGCGTATTGAATGGACAATGCCGGTAAGTCTGAGGGGGCATTGAGCTGCAAAGTCTCATATAAGCGCGCAATCTCGTTGAGCAACACGGGGATGGAAGCACCATCAAAAATAATATGCTGTGTGCTAAACAGCAGCATATGGCGGTCATCTCCGAGTTGGATTAATCGGATGCGGAGTAAAACATCACAGCTGAGGTCAAACCGATGTTTGGCGGCGTGGGTAATGTGCTGCGCGAGGGCCGCGTTTTGCTCGGTCGGGCTCAGGGTTTGCAATGAGATGAGCGGGATATCCAGGTGCCTGGTGGCGTGAATGTGTTGGCTGGGCTGACCCGCTTGTAAGACAAAATTTGTGCGTAAAATCTCATGCCGTTGGATCACCTGATTCACGCAACGGCTGAAGACATCATGTTTGAGTGGGCCGGATAAAGGCACCGAAACCGTATAATTATAGGCCTGGCTGTCAGGCAGTAATTGTTGGTGGAACCACAGCCGTTGTTGTGCAAACGACAGGGGAACCGGCTGTGTGCTGGGTGCGCGTGGTTGAATCGGGGGCAGCGTCTGTGTCGCTTCGGGGCTGGCTTGTGCGATGTGTTCAGCAAGGCCCTGAATGGTTGGTTGTTGAAAAATGCGGTGCAATAACAAGGTTACGCCAAAGTGGCTGTGTATGTGGTGAATCAATTGCCCAGCCAACAGCGAGTGGCCGCCCAACGCAAAAAAGTTGTCCTCGATGCCAATGGTGGTGAGCCCCAGCAAGTGTTGCCAGATTTTAACCAATTGTTTTTCGGTGTCGGTGTTGGCCGGCACGTGTTGTTGTTTGCTGGCGCTGGTGTGCTGTAAAGCCGCCAGTGCTGGCTGGTCAATCGCGCCATTGTCGAGTAATGGCATATGTTTTAAAGGCACGATCTGGCAGTGGCTCTCGGTGTTAAAGCGGTCGTTTAAGACCAGGGTTTTGAGTGTGGCGGGGACAACCGTGTCGGCGGTTAAGCACGTATACGCGACCAACGTGCTGCCTGGATCGGTCTGTCCTTCTATATGGCTTCTCATCTGTGCATTGTTGGGATCAATGCCGAGCATGAAAGTGGCGGGGGCGTGTTGTAGGCCCACGCGTAAGGTCGACACACCTTGTGTTTTGGATAAACGACAATAACCTTTGCTGTGGCTGCCGCTGCGTTTGGCATTGATGCCAAGATCGGCCCACGTGCTCCAATTGAAGCAATAACTGCGAATGCCTTGGTCGCGCTGGTACTGTGAGAAGGCTTGTTGGAAGCGGCTTGCTGCGGTGTAAGCGCACAGCGTGGCACCCCCAAAATAAGCCGAAATAGAGCTAAAATGAATGAATAAAAAGTTCGATTGTGGCTTGATTAAGCGCTGTAATGCCAGTGTGCCTTGGATTTTTGGGTGTAATATCGCGGCCACGCTGGCGGGGGTTTCTGCGGCCACGGTGCATTCTTGGTAAGTGCCCGCAAGGTGCACAATACCGGCTAATTCAAGCTGCCATTCGGTGCTCAATTGCTGTACGGCGGTTTGCAGTGAAGGCGCGTCACCGATATCCAGCGCTTGATAGTGCACTTTTCCGGGTAACGCCAGCAGGCTTTGATACACGCGGTCGGCGTGGTGTGGGTTGGACGCATCCAGCGGCGTGCGGCCAATAATGAGTAATTTGGCTGCATAATGCTGCAATAAATATTCACAGATGACTTGGCCGAGCCCACCTAAGCCTCCACTGATTAAATAAAAGCCCCCGTGTGTAAAGTGTGTATTGGTTGAGGTTGGGGCCTCGACCGTGTGTTTTTGTAAGCGAGGTATCCAACGTTTGTGGTGTCGGTAGGCCACCTCGGGTTGTGTGCTGAGGTCAGCAAGTTCGTGCAAAAGGGTGCTGGCATAGGTGCTGGGGTGCTGCGTGGGTAAATCAATGTGGCGGCAGCGTAAACCCGGCATTTCGTTGGGCAGGGCGGCGATGAGGCCAAATAAGGGTGTTTTTGCATATGCCAAGGTGTCATCTGAGGTCAGGCTTTGGCTGCCACTGGAGATTACATAAAGGTTCATTGAGCTGTCGTCAGGCACTTGGGGCAAGGCTTGCGCTAAAAATAGCAGACTGTTGAAGCCGAGTGCATGAGTTTGCTCTAAGTCAGGCTCGGGTGTCGGCGGTGTATACGTCCAAGCGTGTATGATGTGTTGCACGCGCACGCCATTGGCGTGCAGGGTTGCGAATAATCGTTGGTAATGTTCGGGGCGTTCGGGGTGTAATTGGTAATGTTCTGGCGTGTGTTGCACCCAGCTTGAGCCCGCTTCTATGAGAATACTGTGCGCGTATTGATGCTGCATGGCTTGGGTTAAACCCAGCGCATCGGCAAACAGTAAACAGGTGCCGGATAGACTCTGGGAGGGGGGTGTCTGAATTTGTTTTTGTCGCCAAATAATGCGGTAAAACCAATCGGGCAAGGTGTTTTCATTGTGCGTCAAAAGATCCAACTGTTTGAGCGTGTGGGTAAACGCACCGGCGGCAAAACGTGCGACCAATTGGGTGCGCTGAATTTTGCCGATGTCTGTTTTGGGAATGGCGCTTTTATCCACCGGTAACAGGTAATGGGGATTCAACCCAATGGCGTGGATGACGCGCTGCCGAATGGCCTCGATTAACGCCACTAATGTATCGCCTGCGCTGATATCGGTGTTGAAAAAGATCCCCAACTCATCGCTCTGGCTATTGTCGCTGCGCACCGCACAGGCGGCAACGTACGAGGCATTCACCGCTGGCGTTTCCGCGACGATGGTTTCAATCTCATGGTTATAATAATGGATGCCGTGGATGATGATGAGGTCTTTTGCGCGGCCGGTTAAGACCAAACTACCGGCCTGTAAATAGCCCAAATCGCCGGTGTCAAACCACCCATCCTGGCTAAAGGCGGCAGCATTGGCATCCGGGTTGTGCCAATAACCGGGGGTCACGGCGTTGCCTTTGACTTCGAGGTGGCCGACCTCGCCTTCCATCAAAAGGTGTTGCTGGTCATCCACAATGCGCATGGAAAAACACGAAATGGGTTTGCCCAAATTGATGAAGACATCATCGTCGTGGGTTTCGTCCAATGAAAATGGGGCGTAGGTCACGGCGGAAGCGGTTTCTGTCATGCCCCACGCAGGGTATACCGAGGTGGTGGCGAGGTCGTGTGGGCCGAGTAACTGCAAAAAACGCCGGACGGTTTTGGCCACAACCACTTCACCCGCATTCAACACATATCGCACGCAGGACAGATCCCAATGCCTCTCTGGGTGGGCCTCGATGTGCTCATTCGCCAGGGCAAAGGCAAAATTGGGCGCCCACGTGACGCTGACATGGTATTGCTCAATCCAGTCTAACCAGCGCAGCGGGTTTTCCAACACGCGTTGGGTGGGGGCATGGATTTGATCGCTGCCGAGGTAAACATCTTGCAGATGAAACATCACCAAACCCACCACATGCTCTACCGGTAACCAATTTAACGAAATATCGGCGGCGGATAAGGCCAGCGTGTGTGCGGCGCTGGCCGAGCGTTGTAAGAGCGTGCCGTGTGTTTGCATGACCGCTTTGGGGGTGCCGGTGCTGCCGGAGGTTAACAATAAAAGGCTCAAGTCCTCCGGGCTGGCCGCATGCCAAGTGTGATCGGGCGCGTAGTGTCGTAAATGCTCAATATCGGCAAGCTGTAAAGCGTCAATCTCATACAGGGTGGCACTGTGGTGAATCTGTGGGATTAACTCGGCATCACTTAACATGAGAGGCTGATCCAGCATCGACCACACGCGGTAGAGTTTGTCAACGGCATGATTGGTGTGCGTGTATGAAGCCGCAACGGCAATGGGCACTGGCACGAACCCGCCGAGGATACAGGCCCAAAAAGCCGGGAAAAAATCGGCGGTTTGGGTCACTTGAAAAATCACGGGGTCTTGTGCTTGTAAGCCGAGTTGACGTAAACCGGCTAATATTGTCTCTGCATCGGCGAGTAACGCCGGGTAGGTCTGATGGGTGGCGGTGCCGCTGAACGGCAAATAAGTCACCCCGTGATGGGGGAATTGCTGCGCCGCACGTTGTAAGACCGCGCTTAAGGTACTGGCTGACTCAGGTACGCAGATATCCGCGTGACCATGGCTAATGGCGGGTATTTGGGCGACGGCTGCGGCCGCTGTTGGGGGCTGTATGGCCTGGTGTTGCGTGGTTGCCGGGTGATATTCTGGTAAAACATCGGATAGATGCAATGGCGGCAATGACACGTTTCTGGGTTGCAGCATGACCGCCGCTTGTTGAATCTCGGGATGTGCTGAGAGGGTGTTTTGCCAGCGTGCCAGCAAGTCATCATCGGTCACCGGGCATTGGCGGAGGCGTTGATCGTCGATGTCACCCTCACGCGTGAGGGGCAGTTGGGGCACGGCCAGGTAAGCACTGGGCCGCATCGGCGGTGGTAATTGTTGCTGCATAAACGCATGTAAGCGTGCGGCCGAAAACGGCCCAGACAACGTTACGTAAGCCATTAACAGCGTCTCGCCAGTTGTGCTTAAGCGCGCAAGCAAGCGGCATTCGTTGATTAAGGGGTGTTGCTGTAGCGTGCTTTCGACGCTGGATAAATACACACGCTGATTGTGTATCAACGTTTGCCGGTGCTGGCTGCCGAGCCATTCTAACTGACCATTGCTTAACCAACGCCCATGATCCCCGGTAAAGTGTAATGTCGTGTCTGCCTGCGTCACGTAAATATGGCCTTTGAGGCCAATCGGCGTGGGTGTTAAGGCTTGATCCAGCACTTGCACGCGATGGTGAATGGGCGCTCCCAATGGTAAGCAGGTGTGTTTCTGTTCGACTTTAGCGGTGTATGTGGCGGTAATACCGGGCACACCCAGCGGTAGGTAGATTGATTGTAAGGTGCAAGCGCATGTTTGCAAGAGTGCGTTGGCGGTGTTTTGGGCTAAAGGTTCACCAGTGCTGAAGACCCAGCGCAGTGTTTTGGCGGTGTCTGTTGTCAGGTTTTTGATGGCGCGCGTGAGGTTGGGGGAGGGTACAAACAGAACACTGATGTGATGCGCATGAATCACCTCAAACAGCTTATTGGGGTCTTGCGTTGCGCTCACGTGTAAGCGGCTGCCGACGCATAATGGCCAGAGATATTCGTACACAGCCCAGGGTTCCGTCAGCGGTGTGTGGCATAACACCGTGTCATCGGGGGTCAGGGGAAAGGTCTGCTGTAACCATTGTATGTCACGGCTGTGGTGTGCGTTTTGCTTGGGTGCAGTGTGGGCGCTGAAGGTGGCCGGGTGTTGTTGGATCTGGCTGGCTTGTGCGTCTAAAAACACGCATTGAACATTCGCCTCAGGCAGGTGCGTGGTTGCGGGGTGTTGGCTCAGCACGAGTGTGATGTTGGCTGTGTTTAAGCGCTGTTGCAGGTAGGCTTGAGGGCTGTCTGGATCCAAAAAAAGCCAATCCGCGCCAATGTTTAACAGGGCGAATAGGCTGGCGATGGCGTCAACACCGGGTGTTAAACATAAACCAACGGTGGTCTCCGTGGTCACTCCCAAGGCCTGTAGGTAACCGGCCAATTGCTTGCTGTAGGTATTCAGCGCCGCATAAGTTAGGCTGCTGTGGCCAATCACCAACGGGGTCTGCGGGTGTTGCGCGGCGTTGTCGGCAAAGGCGGCGGCAAGGTTTAAGGGGGGCGGGCTGCGGTGTGTTCTGCGGTGTTTTTCGGCGAGTAATTTTGCGAGTAAAGCGGTTTTATTGGCCATTGTACAAGCACCTGGTGTTTTAATTATTTTAATCTGGTTTTATCATAGTTTCATTTTAGCTGAGTATATGCGCCTTTTTTTTCAATGTCTAATGGCGATCACGGCTGAGACCCTGGGGCGGTCATTTTTCCAGCCGTTCATCGCCGTTTTTTATGCGGTGTTGCGCGGGTTAAGACGCGTGCTTGACTTTACTCAGTTGCTCCTTAAGTTTGCTGAGGGAAGTTTGGAAAGTTTGAACGCGCAGTTTTTCTTTGTTGACCACCGCCTCTGGGGCTTTATCCACAAATTTGGGGTTGGAGAGTTTCAGTTCACTTTTGCTTAAGTCAGCCTGTGTTTTGGCAATGGCTTTTTCTAACCGATCTTTTTCCGCCGCAACATCAATCAAACCGGCCATCGGAATCAGAATTTTCATTTCGCCGACCAGCGCGGTGGCGGAATCCGGTGCGCTTGCATCGGCTGCTAACCAGGTTAAAGACGCCAACTTGGCCAACGTTTTTAAATATAACGCATTGCGCTGCATACGCTCGTGGTCTTGCGCACTGCCATGTTGTAATAACACCGGCACCAGTTTGCCCGGTTTAATGTCCATCTCTCCCCGGATTTGTCGCACGCCTAAGGTCAGCGCTTGAATCCAGTGTGTTTCGGCGATGGCGGCTGGATCAATGCGGCTCGTATCGGGGGTGGGATACGGCTGGAGTAAGATGGATTTGCCTTGTTTACCCGCCAATGGCCCAATCTGTTGCCAAATTTCTTCGGTGATGAACGGAATAATGGGGTGGGCTAACCGTAAAACGGCCTCTAACACACGGACTAACGTTCTGCGTGTTCCCAGCAGTTGTGCGGGGGTGCTGTCGGCGTCTTGTAAAACCGGTTTTGATAACTCAAGATACCAGTCACAATATTCATTCCAGGTAAATTCGTAAATCGCTTGGGCGGCCAAATCAAGCCGGAAGTTATCGAATTGTTGAATCACTTCCGCTTCCACACTTTGCAAGCGGGAGATGATCCAACGGTCAGCCACGTTGAGCTCAACATCGGTGCCGCTGAGGTCATGTTGTTCGGTATTCATCAACACATAACGCGTGGCATTCCAAATTTTATTGCAAAAATTGCGATAACCCTCAACCCGTTGCAAATCAAATCGAATGTCTCGCCCGGTGGTGGCTAAAGCCGCAAAAGTAAAGCGCATGGCATCGGTGCCAAACGCTTCAATGCCTTTCGGAAATTCCGTCAAAGTCTGTTGGCGGATGTCTTTTTCCATCTCGGGTTGCATCAGCCCTTGGGTACGTTTTTCTAGCAAATCGTTTAATGTAATGCCATCGATTAAATCAATGGGGTCGAGCACGTTACCTTTGGATTTGGACATTTTTTGGCCGAAAGCATCGCGCACCAAACCATGAATATAAACTTTTTTAAAGGGCACATCGCCCATGAATTTGAGCCCCATCATAATCATCCGAGCGACCCAGAAGAAAATGATGTCAAACCCCGTGACCAAAACATTGGTGGGGTAATAATGCGCCAAATCGGGGGTTTTTTGAGGCCAGCCCAAGGTTGAAAATGGCCATAATGCGGATGAAAACCAGGTATCTAACACGTCTTCATCTTGGGTCAGTGGGAGGTCTTCAGATAGGTTGTATTTTTCCCGAACTTCCGCTTCATTGCGGGCCACATAAATCGTGCCTTGTGCATCGTACCAGGCGGGAATGCGGTGCCCCCACCAAATTTGACGGCTGATACACCAATCTTGGATATTCCGCATCCATTCAAAATAGGTGCGATCCCAGTTGGCCGGGACAAATTCAATGTCACCGTTTTCAACGGCTTTAATCGCAGGTTCTGCCAGGGGTTGGACTTTGACAAACCACTGGTCGGTTAAATAAGGCTCAATCACCGTGTGCGAACGATCACCCCGTGGCACGACCAATGTGTGTGCGTCCACTTTTTCCAGTAAACCCAACGCGGTTAAGTCTTCGACGATGCGTTGACGTGCGACATAACGGTCTAGACCTCGATATTTTTCTGGCCCATTGTCGTTGATGGCCGCATCCACCGTGAAAATGTTAATGATCGGGAGGTTGTGGCGTTGGCCGACCTCGTAATCATTAAAATCATGTGCGGGGGTAATTTTGACACAGCCGGTGCCAAATTCAGGGTCAACATGTTGGTCCGCCACGATGGGGATTTCACGCCCGGTCAGGGGCAATTTAACGCGTTGGCCGATGAGGTGTTGGTAACGTTCATCCGTTGGGCAAACGGCCACCCCGGTATCTCCCAATAAGGTTTCCGGCCGTGTGGTGGCGACAATCAGGTAATCCTCGCGGCCGACCAACGGATACCGGATATGCCACATATGCCCGGCTTCTTCCTCGGACACCACTTCGAGATCAGACACGGCGGTGTGTAACTGAGTATCCCAATTGACCAAGCGTTGGCCACGGTAAATCAAACCTTCATCAAACAAACGCACGAACACTTCTTTGACCGCATCAGACAAACCATCGTCCATGGTAAAACGTTCACGAGGCCAGTCTAGGGAAGCCCCCATACGGCGCAATTGTTTGGTGATGGTGTTGCCGGATTGTTGCTTCCAAGCCCAGATTTTATCGATAAAAGCGTCGCGACCGAGGTCGTGGCGGGTGGTGTCTTCTGCAGCCAATTGCCGCTCTACAACCATTTGTGTGGCGATGCCAGCGTGATCCGTACCGGCTTGCCACAAGGTGTTATCACCGCGCATTTTGTGGAACCGAATCAAGCTATCCATAATGGTATCTTGGAAAGCATGCCCCATGTGTAAACTACCGGTCACATTGGGGGGCGGAATCATAATGCAGTATGCATTGTGCGTGGGGGTAACGTGCTCCCCTTGGGTTTCAGGGCTGAATAAATTTTCCTGTTCCCAAAATTCATACCAGCGTTGTTCGATTGCGTTCGGGTTGTACGTTTTGTCCATAGCGGTGTCCGGCCTAACCAAAAGTCGCGCTAGTATAACTTAGGCCTGTGCCGCTTGCATCCCGGAAAACGCGTCGCTATTTGTCGAGTACCATAATCGCATCCATTTCGATGCGCGCGCCTTTGGGTAGCTGTGCCACACCGATGGCGGCACGGGCAGGGTAAGGCGTTTGAAAATATTCCATCATCACATCGTTGACGATGGGAAAGTGGCTCAGATCGGTGAGGTAAATATTGATTTTCACACAATCATCTAAGCTGCCGTTGGCGGCTTCTGCAACAATGCTCAGGTTGTCGAAAACGCGATGAATGTCATCTCGGATATCGCCTTCGATTAGGCTCATGGTTTCAGGGATGAGTGGAATCTGCCCAGAAAGATACACGGTATTACCCACTTGTACGGCTTGTGAATAGGGGCCAATGGCTTGTGGGGCGAGGTCGGTTTGGATGATTTTTCTGCGCATAATGGTTGCCTGTGTTATTGCTTGATGCGTGAGATTTTAAGCACGAATTTGAATAAGCGCAAGCGTCGGAATAAATGTGCTAAGTGCCTGCGGTTATTCACGTTTAAAACAAAATTGATGACCGAGGTTAAGCCATCTAATTCATCCATTGACACGCTTTCGATATTGCTACCTTGTTCGGCGATGATGGAAGAGATGCTGCCCAGCACGCCACGTTGGTTGGCGACTTCAATGCGTACGCTGGCGGCGTATTCGCCCTCTAAATCATCTTCCCATTGGACTTCAATCCATTCCGCTTGGTGTTTGGTTTTGCGGTAATTGCCACATTTGTGATGGTGAACATTGATGCCTTTACCGGGGCTGAAAAAAGCAATGATCGAATCGCCGGGAATCGGGTGGCAACACTGCGCCAAATGGATCACCATGCCTTCGGTGCCGCGGATGGTCAGCGGTTGCGTTGGGTGATTGGCCAAGGTCACATCGTTGGTTACATTACCATCGGGATTACTTAAGTGCTGAGCGACCAGTAATGGCAGACGGTTGCCTAAGCCAATTTCTGAAAAAAGGTGGTCGATGGAAGATAAATTGAACAGTTTAATGGTGTCGTTGAGCTGTTCTGCTGGCAGACTTTTTAAGTGGATATTGCGTTCCGTCAGGGCTTTTTCTAAGAGTTTTTTACCGAGGGTAATGGACTCGGTTTGGCGTACATTTTTTAAATAGGCGCGAATACTGGAACGGGCTTTGGCGGTAACCGCATGGCTTAACCAGGAGGGGTTCGGGTGAGCGCCTTTTTTGGTGATGATTTCGACGGTTTGCCCGGTATACAGGGCCGCTTGTAGGGGCGATAAACGCCGGTTGATGCGAACCGCGATGGCGGTGTTGCCGATATCGGTGTGTACGGCATAAGCAAAATCAATCGCGGTTGCGCCTTTGGCCAGTTTGATGATTTTCCCATCGGGGGTAAAGACATAAGACTCATCGGGAAATAAATCGATTTTGACATTTTCTAAAAATTCAATTGGGTTGCCTGATTTTTTTTGCAGATCCAATAAATTCAGGAGCCATTGGTGGTTTTGTAGCTGGGGGAGTTGGTCGCCTTGTTGTTTGTACATCCAATGAGAGGCAATGCCTGACTCGGCAATGCGATCCATTTCTTGTGTTCTGATTTGAATCTCGACCGGAATGCCATGCGGGCCAAATAAAATGGTGTGTAACGATTGATAACCATTGGATTTCGGAATCGCGATGTAGTCTTTGAATTTACCCGGTACCGGCTTAAATAAGCCATGCATGGCACCCAGTGCGCGATAACAGGTATCCACTTTGTCGACCACGATGCGAAACCCATAAACGTCGTACACATCAGAAAAGGGCAGGCGTTTATACAGCATTTTTTGGTAAATGCTAAATAAATGTTTTTCTCTGCCGGCAATTTCACCTTGTATGTTTTCTTGGGATAAACAACGTTTGATGGACTGCTCAATGTGTGTGGTAATTTCGGTGTGGTGGCCCCGTGTTTTTTGGATGGCATTTTTAAGAATGCGTGCCCGTAAAGGGTATTTTGCGGAGAAACCCAATTCTTCGAGTTCTTTGCGAATGTGGTTCATACCCAATCGGTTCGCAATGGGGGCATAAATTTCGAGTGTTTCACCGGCAATGCGTTTGCGTTTGTGCGCGGGCATGACGCCCAACGTGCGCATATTGTGCAACCGGTCTGAGAGTTTGATGATAATGACGCGGATGTCTTTGGCCATGGCCAAGAACATTTTTTGTAAATTTTCTGATTGTGCTTCTTTGTGTGATTTGCGATCTAAGTGGGTCAGTTTGCTCACACCATCAACGAGTTCAGCCGCTTCCTCCGAAAACTCTTCTGTGAGCTGGGCTTTGACGGTTGTCGTGTCTTCAATGACATCATGTAAAATGGCGGCAATCAGTGTTTGATGATCCATGCGCATTTCAGCCAGAATTTTGGCCACGGCAATGGGGTGGTAGATGTAAGGCTCTCCGCTTTTGCGGAGTTGGCCATTATGTGCTTCCGCACCAAACAGATAGGACCGGTAGACCTCTCTGATTTGCTCAGGCGGCAAATAGTCTTCTAATAAGGCGCACAGGTCACTGATTAAAAATCTAGGCTTGTCCACGTAATCTTGATAAGGCGGGAGAATGGGTGCGGGCATCACATAACGAACAACTATTCAGTGCTCTCTTCGTTTTCATCTAAAATAGTGCGATCAACCAGACCATCGGCAATTTCGCGTAGGGCGACAACGGTGGCTTTATCATTTTCCCAATCAAGTTGGGATTCAGCGCCATTAAACAGTTGCCTGGCACGTTTAGAGGCAATCATCACCAGCTCAAAACGATTCGCAACATTTTCCAAGCAGTCTTCTACAGTTACACGAGCCATTGGCGATCTCCATAAGGGTTATCTGTTGTGATGGGTGTTTTGATCACGCGTTAAGTAGCGCATTCTAACCAGAGCACGGGGGATTGATCAAGCAAAAGCTCACGATATGTCCTCAATGAACAAATCTTCAATAAGGTGTTGATGGGTGCAGGATTGTTTGTGTTGAGCCAAGCGGTTGGTGTTAAAAATCTGGGTTAAATCGCGACAAGCGGCTTCGAAAATATCGTTGATGATGAGGTAGTCAAATTCGTGATAGTGCGACATTTCGCTGACCGCATCTTGCATTCTTCGTGTGATGACTAATTCGTCATCTTGGCCGCGCTGGCGTAAGCGTGCTTCTAAAGACTCTTTGGAGGGGGGCAAAATAAAGATCGAGATGCAATGCGGGAATAAGGGTTTGACTTGGCGGGCACCTTGCCAATCAATTTCTAAGATGACATCTTTGCCTTGATCTAACAGGCTCTGGACACTGGCGGCGGTGGTGCCGTAGTAGTGGTCAAAAACGTGTGCATGCTCTAAAAATTCACCGTTGTCGCGCATTTGAAGAAAAGTCTGTGCATCCACAAAATGATAGTGCGTGCCATCTTGTTCACCGGGCCTTTGCGGCCGGGTGGTGTGCGAAATGGAGATATCGATGTTTTTTTGCGACTGCAATACCGCAATCACCAGGCTGGTTTTTCCAGTGCCGGATGCTGCGGAGATAATATATAAAGTGCCAACTGCCATAAAGCGTGTATTGAATGAATGAATGATATCTAAAAGTTTAAGCGATAATTGAAAAAGTGCAACTTATTCAATATTTTGTACTTGTTCGCGCATTTGTTCGATGAGGACTTTGATGTCGATGGCATGTTGTGTGAGCTCCGCATCAATCGATTTTGCTGACAGGGTATTGGCTTCGCGGTGTAACTCTTGCATCAGAAAATCCAAACGTCTGCCGATGGGTTCGTCTTTATTTAAGGTGAATTGGACTTCGTTAAGATGGGTTTTGAGGCGGTCAATCTCTTCCATCACATCCATTTTTTGCAGCAAAATAACGGTTTCTTGTTCAAGCCGAGTCGGGTCTAATTCGGTACTAATGTCATTCAGCCGGGTGGTTAATTTGTGCCGAAATTTGTCGATGATATTGGGTAAGCCCACTTCAATGCTGGCCAGAGTTTGGGTAATGCCTTGGCAGCGTTGCAGGATGAAGGTCTTCAATTGCGCGCCTTCTCGTTGGCGGCTCAGAATAATCTCTTGGATTGTTTGTTCGAGCAGGCTCAGTGCCGCTTGTTGGGCTTGTGCCAGTGGCATGTGGGTGGCTTGTAAAACGTCCGGCCAGTTGAGCAGGTCGGTGGTATTCATGGGCGCCAGTTGTGGTGAGAGTTTTTGCAGCGCTGTTGCGGCGGATAAAACGTCTTGGACAACGCTTTCATTGAGGTGTAATGCGCCGGTGTTGTGTGCAAACGTGCAGCGTAACGTGCAATCGATCTTACCGCGCTTTAAGTGTTGTCCAATAACACGCCGGACTTGGCTTTCAAGGGCTCGAAAATGATCGGGTAGTCGCGGGCTTGGCTCTAAGTAGCGGTGATTGACCGTTCGGATTTCCCATACGAGGGTTGCATCACATTCGTCCCATTGGTGTTGTGCTTCTTGTCGAGCAAAAGCAGTCATACTTCGAATCATTGCATCACCTATACTATAAAAATAAGCGTAAAAATACTCTTGGTTTCAAGCTAAAAAATCTTATCATTTATGACTGCAATAAAACATACATTAGCGCAAGGTGCTGTTGTCGATCATTACCTCATTCTGGGTGAATTGGGCAGTGGTGGGTTCAGTAATGTGTATGTTGCCAAACACCTCAAAAGCGGTGAGCAGGTGGTGGTTAAAGAATATATGCCCCGAAAACTGTCAGCCAGAAATCTACACGGCGGGATGGTGGAGGTGACCGACGCGAATAGAAGTTTATTTGAAAAAGGTAAACAGCTATTTATGCACGAAGCGAAAATTTTGGTCGATATTAAACACCCGAATATTGTGGAGGTGTTAAATTTTTTCAATGCGAATAATACGATCTATTTGGTGATGCGGTATGAAAAAGGTGAAAATTTAGGGGTTTATGGCAGAAAACATGGGCATTTGAGTGAAAAATTTATTGATATCGTGTTTCCAAAAGTCATTGATGGGGTGCGGGCCATGCATGATAAAGGCTTATTGCATTTGGACATTAAACCGGAAAATATTCATATCCGGCCGGGAGGGAATCCCATATTACTGGATTTTGGTGCGGTACATCCCTTTTCGAAAAGCCGTAAATACCATCCGGGTCGCATTCTGAGTAAAGGTTTTTCGCCGATTGAGCAGTATCAAGAAGATGGGTATGTTGGCCCGTGGAGTGATGTTTATGCACTGGGGGCAACGATGCGCACTTGCATCAGTGGCCAAGTTCCCGCCGATGCAGAAACACGACATGAAAAAGATAGAATGAAACCCTTGGTCAAAGTGATTAAAAAAAAATACCGCAACGAATTGTTGGATGCGATTGACTGGGCCTTGGGCGTTGAGCCGATTAGTCGGCCACAAAATGTGGATGCCTTATTGGATGCCATGCAGCATGGTCGACCCGTTGTGTAGATGACCGCCACACCGATTCGTGATAATCTCCCCAGCCGATTCGGTGTCAACAGGGAGTTTTTATGAGACCTAGTGGTAGAGCTTTAGATGAATTAAGACCCGTCACGTTTACTCGGCATTATACCAAACATGCAGAAGGGGCCGTGCTGGTGACGTTTGGCGAGACCAAAGTGATTTGTACTGCCACAGTTGAGGATCGCGTGCCGCGGTTTTTGAAAGGGCAAGGGCGTGGTTGGGTTACCGCAGAATATGGCATGTTGCCGCGCTCAACTGGGCAGCGTATGCAGCGCGAGTCCGGCAAAGGCAAAAGCGGGCGTACGATGGAAATTCAACGCCTGATTGGTCGGGCTTTGCGTGCATCCATTGATTTGAAAGTCTTGGGTGAAAAAACCATTACGCTGGATTGTGATGTGATTCAGGCCGATGGTGGTACGCGCACGGCATCGATTACCGGGGGTTTTGTTGCGTTGGTTGACGCGGTGCAATCGTTGGTCAAAAAAGGCGCACTTAAAAAAAATCCAATCAATCAATTTTTGGCCTCCGTTTCGGTGGGCATGTATCAAGGCCAGGCGGTTTTGGACTTAGACTATGCGGAAGACTCTGGCGCAGAAACCGATATGAATGTGGTCATGAACGAAGCGGGGGATTTCATTGAAATTCAGGGCACCGCAGAAGGTAAACCGTTTCGATCCAGTGAATTACACACGATGTTAGCGTTAGCTGAAAAGGGCATTGCGACGTTGGTTGATCAACAGAAAGCAGCCTTGGATGACTGATGGAGTGCGTGTGAAAAAATTTGTATTGGCGAGTAATAATGCCGGTAAGCTGAAGGAATTTGATCGCTTACTCTCGGCCTTTGAGGTCGAGGTGGTGGCCCAGAAAGTCTTTGATATTGCGGATGCGGTCGAGGACGGTTTAAGTTTTGTTGAGAATGCGCTGATTAAAGCGCGGCATGCGGCAAGCTTGAGTGGATTACCGGCCATTGCTGATGATTCCGGGATCGAAGTTGACGCTTTGGATGGCGCACCGGGGATTTATTCGGCGCGTTATTCCGGGCAAGGCGATGAGGCGAATTGGCAAAAATTACTGCAAGTAATGCAGT
>Ga0256847_1000137_pt1 | contig 49574 bp, 47 predicted proteins | sample TeddybearmetaG_FD_189099 | JGI IMG/M metagenome (GOLD analysis project Ga0256847, IMG submission 189099) | Hydrothermal vent microbial communities from East Pacific Rise, Pacific Ocean - Teddybear | ecosystem: Environmental > Aquatic > Marine > Hydrothermal vents | place: Pacific Ocean: East...
TGGAGTGGTGGTATCTCTAAAAACCCCTACCTGTCGTTCAAATTCAGTGGCGCCAAAGGTGATCCAATTTCACTTTCCTGGGTTGACAATCAGGGTAATTCTGACTCTGTTGATTCCAAGGTCAAGTAGAACAGGTTGAAATCTAGTTTGCGGGTGCTTCGGCACCCTTTTTTATGCCAGAGATAATTCTCATCTGGCATTTTAGACCTCAAAGTTTGAGACGGTATTGCCACCGCTATTTTTTGCCTGATAACAGGCAGTATCGGCCTGGTTGAGTAAAATATCCTTAGAGGCAGAGTGATTGCAAAAGCTAATTGTGCCAATACTGATGCCGACTGAAAATACTTCTTCTTTCCAGTGCAAAACAAATTCTGCAACCAGGTTTTGTATTTTTTCCGCTACTTGTTGACCTTTTTCAGGCGAGCAGTTTTCCAGTATCACCGCAAATTCGTCTCCGCCCATGCGAGCAAATACATCTCTTTGTCTCAGAATTTCCTCAATTTTTTTCACCAGTCTCTTTAGCAGTTCATCGCCAGCGGCGTGGCCGGCTGTATCATTGACTTGTTTGAAATGATCTAGATCCATGTATAGCAGGATATTTGACTTTTCTTGTTTTTCGAGTCGCGAGAGAATGAGTTGAAAACGATGTTCAAATGCTGATCGATTTAAAATACCAGTCAAACTATCATGATTTGCTTTGTATTCGATCGCTTTTAAAATTTTACGCTGCTGACTTGAGTCATGAAAAACCAGAACAGTTCCGAGAAGCTGCTTTTTTCGGTCAAATATTGGAGCACAACTATCCTCAATTGCAAGGTCATAACCATACCGAGTAATCAGTACTGAATTTTCCTCAAGTTTACAGGGTTTAAGCGTATCAAAGACTATATCTACCGGGCTCTTCACCGGTTCACGGCTCTCTTCATTTACGATCTTAAAAACTTCATTGATAGGCTGACCGATTGCCTCATTTTCATTCCAGCCAGTTAAATTTTGGGCTAATGGATTTATCGATTCGATATATCCATTGGCATTGGTTGTGATTACTCCATCACCAATCGAATTCAAAGTGACATGAGCTCTATCACGTTCCTGATTTAACGCTAAAGTGCGTTTTAGGACTGTTTTCTCAAGGTTTTCATTACTATTCGCCAGTTCACTTTCGGTAGCAAAACGTTTCAGTTCCTCTTCTCTCAGGAAGCGCAAAAACAGGAAATTCAGTGTCAAAATTAATGCAAAAACAGCTGTTGCCAGCCATATTATTTTATATAAATAAGACTGTAAAAATTCTTTGCTGGTCAGGACAATAATTCGCCAGTTTGTATCTTGAATGTCAGCTTGAAAAAGTTTTGTAGCTACCCTGTTTGTGCTATTAAGGTTTGAAACAAAATCACTTTTTCTGACACCCTGTGCACTCATTTCAATTATTTCAGGTTCGGTTTGTTTACTAATAATTAATGATTGATTTGGAAGTTCGGCATTGGCTAATAACTGTATAATGCTATTCAAACGAAAACTGATAAAGAAGACGCCTTTATTATCGTCTTCAAGGTTGAGTGTCGTCATAATGTCAAAATGAAAATCACCTGCATTGCTACCATGGGTTACTACTGAGGAAGGTAGTGATTGATGATTCTGCACATAAGATTTGATTCCGACAAGACAAACAGGGCCTACTGTTGTGAGTTTTTCTTCTAATAACGGCAAGCCTTCCGCTGAAGCAATCATATATGAAAATACACCGCTAATTCGCTGATGAATCAACGTGTTCAATCGGTCCAGGTTTTCGGGGTCAACTGGGAAATCAGCTAGATCTTGCAGCAGTTCTTTTTCACTAGAAACAAAGGAATTAAGTTGAAATTTTTTACTGGAGACAAAATTTTCGATATTATTTTTAATGCCTTTGCTGGTAGATTCAGCTAGTAGCAATTGCTGCTGAAAAAAGTTGTTATACAGTTGACCTACGGTCAGGGCTTCGAGCAAAGCAAAAAATAACAGAAAAGTTACTGCAAAATATTTTGCAGTTTGATGAATCGACCGATGATTATCGAACTGCTTATGTTTTGGACTCGACATCAGTAAGTGTTGAAAAAAGCGACAGTAATTACGTGTGACAACACCTGTATTATAGTCTGTAAGGCGCTAATTGGAGGAAAAAATAAAATCATGCTGGAAAAACCAATAATTCTGGAGACCGGTTCCGGATCTATCGACAGTTGCATCATCTGGTTACATGGACTGGGAGCCGACGGTCACGATTTTGAATCTATCGTGCCGCAGCTCAATCTTCCTGACAGTTTAAATATTCGCTTTGTATTTCCGCATGCTCCCGAGCGAGCCGTGACAATAAATCAAGGTTATGTCATGCGCGCCTGGTACGATATTGTGGCTATGGATATAGCCGCGGAACAAGATGAACAAGGCATTCGTCAGTCAGAAGTTTTGTGTAGGGATTTGATTCAGCAGCAACTGGATTCAGGATTAAGATCTGAGCGGATAATTCTGGCAGGTTTCTCTCAGGGTGGCGCAATAATTTTACATACCGGTCTCAGGTACACGAAACCATTAGCGGGATTGATGGCGCTGTCGACCTATCTGCCTGTTTCCACAACTCTGGACACGGAAAAATCAGCAGAAAACCAGTTGATTGATATCTTTTCCGCACATGGCTCTGACGATCCTGTTATCCCGGTTTCTTTCGCCCAGAAAAGCCACTTCGTTCTGACGCAACAGGGTTACAAACCTGAATGGCATGAGTACGAGGGCATGCAACATAGCGTTTGTTTTGAGGAAATTGCCGATATAAGTCAGTGGATTATTCAGCGTTTGGGGGCTAATTTATGATATCAACACCATCCAGCTGACAGTTTTTAATGGTATCAATAATGACATCAATTGCTGCCTTACGGACATAATGTTTACGCCATGCTATAGCTACTGTTCTCTCCGGTGCGGGTGATTGAAAAGGCTTAATATCAATCAGGTTATCATTAAGTTCGTTATGCATGGTGCTAGTACAGGGCAATACAGTAATTCCGGTACCAGCGGCCACCATATGACGCATGGTTTCCAGAGAGCCGCCTTCCAGGGTTCGGGTCAATTCACTATTGCCAGACATACAATTGGGACAGGCTTTAAGTACCTGATCTCGAAAACAGTGTCCGGCTCCCAGTAACATCAGATCCTGACTTGCCAAATCCTGGGGTTCAATAAAATCTCGTTCTGCCCAGTCATGATTATGCGGAATCGCGACGATAAAAGGTTCGACATATAATGCAGTTGTTTCGATACCTGGCTCCTCAAACGGGTAAGAAATAATAATCGCATCAACTTGTCCCTGTTTCAAAGCCTGAGAAAGATGTGCTGTAAAATTTTCTTCGATGATCAGCTTTAGCTGTGGCGCAGTTTGACGGATATTGAGGATCAGGCCTGGAAACAGATATGGTCCAACAGTATAAATTGCACCCAGACGAAATTGACCAGATAGTGGGTCTTTACCCTGATCTGCTATTTCATTGATGATTTTTGCCTGTTGCAATACCGTTTGTGCCTGATCGATAATTTGCCGACCAACTTCGGTTACACGAATTTCATTTTTTGAACTGCGTTCAAATAACTTAACACCAAGCTCCTGTTCAAGCTTTTTGATCGCAATACTCAGTGTCGGTTGACTAACAAAACAGGCTTGAGCAGCTTTACCAAAATGTTTCTTCTGTGCCACAGAAACGATATATTTGAGTTCAGTTAGGGTCATAGTTCTAATTAATTGTTTTTGATATTTTGATTGTGCTTGTTTATTGTGCTTGTTGCAAACTTGCCAGGGAAATTTATATGGCTAATTCTTGTCTAACGGTGTAGAAATTTTGCAAAGTGTTGACACTAAAACCTGTTTTCATATGATGAAGAAATGAATTTTCTCGAACGTCTGTTTCAACCCGAAATAATCAAAAGTGAATCTGCTGATACAGCGCATCTGGTTCAGCTTTCAACAGCCACTCTGTTGGTAGAAATGAGCCGTGCTGATTTTATAACAGATACTTCTGAACAGGATGCGATTCGATCTTTACTCAATACTCATTTTAGCTTGAGTGCCGATGAAACAGAAAGCCTGATGGAACTGGCCCGGGCAGAAGCTGATGATATGGTTTCTGTGCAACATCTCACCAGGATATTGATGGCTCAGACTGATCATAAAACTAGAGTGAATATTGTCGAAATGTTATGGCAAGTCGTATATGCCGACGATGAAAAGCATCATTATGAAGAACATTTTGTTCGTCAGGTGTCAGAGTTATTATATGTCAGTCATGCTGAATTTATCCAGGCTCGGCACAAGGCCGAACCAACGGATTGATAACACCCACAAAATCAACGAATAGAGCAATCAGTTGGCGAAAAATTGCTGTCTTAACTTCAAATTGGCTGTATTGTTATCTGGCGTGATCACTTTAATGGAAAAATCAAGTGTTTCTTTATCTGCGACAGAAAAATCTGCAATGTAATAAATGGCATTCTGTTCCTGAACATGACGTAAATTGATATTTCGTAATTGCCCCGTCAAGTTGGTTGCACTCACTTCAATATTTGCTTCAACTCCCTCGTAACCAGCACCTTTTTTCAACACAGAGACATTCAACAGACCTCTGTTTTTACTCCTTTTAATGCCATATGCCTGAGCTACTTTGGGTGGTAGTGACTCAGTTGATAACGCATTGTAATGCACGATATAGTTGCCAACTTCCTTCGAACTCTCGGCAAAAACCACAGAATGCCCAAGTAACAGAAATGTAGCTGTAAACACTAGAAAAATATTCTTCATTTTGTTGCCCTCGTAATTTGCGTGTAACGGATACAGCTGATAATCCTAAATAAATCAGTTGAACCTACTGCGACCGCCCTAAGCACTGAACCTACAAGGCTTTTCTAGCTATTTCGAACACACCGTATGGGTGATACGATTTCGTCCAAAAATAGCCAGAAAAGCCTTGTAGGTTCAGCGCTTTGAACGGTCTCGCTACGATTCAACTGATTTATTTAGGATTATAAAGCCATTTAAACTAAAAGACCTTCAATTTGTGATTTAATCAAAGAGACGAGACAGGCAGCTTGACAGAATGAAGGCTAAAAGGGAGAATCGCGCCTTTCGGAATTCGGCTACGTAGCTCAGCTGGTTAGAGCACATCACTCATAATGATGGGGTCCCCTGTTCAAATCAGGGCGTAGCCACCATTTTCTTTATAATGAGCCTCTTGCAAAACGCGTAAGTGGCGATCTGCACCACCACATTCTCCCTGTTTTCATCCGGAATTTCGATGCGTAGCGCAACTATGCAGCTCATTCTAGCTAAAAGCAGGAGAAATTTGGCTTTGCAGCTCATCCACTCTCGAATTTTACAAGAGGCTCTAATGCCGAAAGTTATCGGACATGGTTTTGCTAATATCGATTGTCAACTGGTGCCTCTGAATATCTTGATCAACGAGGCGTTATCATGCTTGAGGTATCCGGCCGCAGCTGCACGTTGGTAAAGGCTCAGGATAAAGTCTGGTAATTCTGTATTGATACCCAGATCGACAGCCAGGTTCTGAATGGCGGAGACAGCCTCAATAGATGTCCCAACAGTCGCTGAAATATTTTCCTCAAATTCAGCCTGGTCAATGGTCATAGCCAATGCACGCGCCCGGTCTCCTTCAGGAAACATGTTGGCAAAATGTTGCAAGGGCATATCTTCAGATTCACAAATATGAGCGCCATAAACAACCCCGACAGTTATGACTACAAGCCTGGTAACAACAGCCAGATCGAGTGTTGCTGCCGCGCCGATTTTTGAACCCAGATATCGAATATCATCGCCCAGATGTTTAATATAACGGGCACACTCGTGGTAGATTTCCTGCGGTCCCGCAACCAGTAATAGTGCTTCAGCTTTACCGATAGTTTCGGGGTACACCATGATGGAGCAATCAAGATAATGGCCTCCCTGTTGGTTGACCCAGGCTTCTGCTGACCTGGCTTCTGTGGGGGTACCGGTACTCATCTGAATGATGGTACGTCCAGATAGTAAGGGAATAACTTCTGGATCGTCCAGCATTGATCTTGTGGCCGCATATCCATGAATACAGATCAAAATTATTGGGCTTGATTCGATGGCCTGTTTCAGGGTTTCAGTGCAACGGGCACCTAATTTAGAGATGGCTTTGGCTTTTTCTGATGAACGATTCCATACGGTCAGATCACATTGTTTATCGATCAGGGTTCGAGCAATCGCCGACCCCATAGCACCAAGCCCTATCACTGTTAACTCACTCATTACTAAATCCTCAATCAAAAATGACCTAGTGAAGATAGATAATTACTGATTCGAATACTTGATGAAAGTTTGATGAATTTATGATGATTGAATCCCTGAAATTTTCGGAATCTGTACAATACGACGAATTACAGACTCATCGACAACCATCGTGCTTTTTAAATTTGATCAATTTGTTCTGGATACTAACCGTTTCGAGATTTCGAAAAGCGGCGTTGCAATCCATGCTGAGCCACAGGTGATCGAATTGTTGATGTTTTTTGTCCGCAATCGCGGCCGCCTGATTACCAGGGATGAGTTGAATCAGGCAGTCTGGAAAGGGCGAGTGGTATCAGATTCAGCCATTAGTGGCCGTATCAAGATAGCACGAAAGACCTTGGGGGATGACGGTCGACAACAAAAGTATATTCGAACAGTACATAAAAAGGGCTTTTCCTTTAGTGCGCATGTACAAGCGGACGATAACAGCGTCGTCAATTCGAAAGACGGCAAATATACTACAAGCGGCATTCATTCTGATGTAGTTGTCAGCCGACACCAGCGCGATACACGGCCATCTATTGGTGTGCTCAAATTCACCAACCTGAGCGAGGATATTGAAAGAGGATATTTCGCCGAAGGCATGACCGAAGATCTCATTACAATCCTGTCGAAGATTTCAAAATTGATCGTCGTAGCCCATCCAGAACCAGTGCAGAGCGGTAACGATGCAGTCAATGCAAGGCGTGCTGGAATCGAAATGGACGTGCTTTACGTTTTATACGGCAGTGTTAGAAATGATGGTGAGCGATTGAGAATTTCGGTGCACCTGGTGGATACGCAAACCGGGCAATATCTATGGACCCAACGATACGATTGCCTGAACAGGGAGATTTTCAAATTACAGGATGAAGTCACCAAAAAAGTAGTGTCTGCTTTACAGGTCGAGTTGACCGATGGGAACCAGGCCTTATTGCTTTCCCGGGGAACCGAAAATATTGAGGCCTGGCAGCTGACCTTTCAGGGACAGGCGGCGGTACTCGAACATCACAAAGATGGTGTTCGCCACGGTTTGCTGCAATTGGAGCAGGCTGTCAAACTGGATGAAAACTATGCGCTTGCATGGAGTGCTCTTGCGGTGGCGCACTGGAAAGAATCTTTGAACGTAGGCTGGAGCGATTCGCGAAAGGCCTCTTTAAAGCTTGCTGTTGAGGCCAGTGATCGGGCGCTGGCCTTGGGGCCGAAAAACGCCAGTATCCTGGCCATGCGCAGTATTATTCTTGTTTCCTTTCGTAAGTTCAACGAGGCACTAGAGTTGGCTAAACAGGCGCTTCATTATGCCAACAGTGAGGCAACTACAATAGCGATTGCCGGCATTGCATTACGCGCCTGCTGTCAACCTGAATTGTCAATAATGCATACTCGAAAAGCCATGGAACTGTGCCCGATCTATCCGGCTTGGTATCCTTATGGAATTGCAGTTTGCTACTGGATGTTGGGAGAGCTTGATCAGGCCATCGAATTCGCCCAGGAAGCCATTGAGATCGACCCGGGTCTATCTGTAAATTACTTTGTCCTGGCCATGACTCATGCTGAATTGGGCCATAAACAAAAATCTCGCGATGCGGTTAAGTCAATTCTCAAAATAGACCCTAATTTTTCAAGTCAGGCGTACACGCAGGGCATGCCTTTCAGCAATCCGGCCATGCATGCAAGAAGGGATTCAGCACTGAAAAAGGCGGGTATGCCGGAATGAAAAGGCAACAGGAGATGGACCCGTCAGTTCAGCAGAGCAGAGCGCCAGGTTACTGACAAGGGGCGATGCCGCACAGAGTATTTTCCACCGAGATTCACCCACGTGTCCCAGCTCGCCTGGATAGTAGGAAATTTGTGGCAATAACTATATGCAATGCTGCTTATTCCCTAGAGCTTACAACCACTTCCCACAAAGCTACCGGAATTTCCATCGGCATCAGACCATGTGCCGTTTGCAGTTCCGGTCGTTGTGTTGAGTGAGCCACTGATTGTTGCATCCACTACACCGGCATCAGCGATTATTGCCGTGAAGCTGGTACCGGTTAGGGTACCAGTTAGTGGTGCTAACTCGTTGGTTGTGCCGTCTGCAAGCGCTAATACCGTATGTGCAAAACCTGTGACGTTTCCAGCTAAATCAACGTCAAAGCTAAATAAACCAAATGCATCTCCAGTGAAGGTACCTGTAAATCGATGGACTGCTGTTAAATCACCACCGATACGATTGCCTGCGAAATTTCCCGAAGTTCCAAAACTAACATTGCTCCAGATTCCGGTCACTCCGTCAGGACCCGAAAATGCACCGTTAAATGTTGAGCCTGTATTGGTGTCACCTGAGATAAAGGTTGCATTCTGGTCAAAACTGATTGAAGAAGTCCCACTGAGCGTCAACAGTTCTAAATCTTCCGAACTAAAGGCAAAACCAGTCAGAAGCCCTGTTTGTGCATTAATCCAGAATCCGAAGGGGCCTGTAGCGTCACCGTTAAAAGTTCCACGATAAGCACCGGATCGAGTACAGAGCAGGGTAGATTCCAGGTGCGATTTGGCCGTGGCGGCATTCGGAAGAACATGGGTTCGGCCATCTGCTGTATTAGCATCGGCTATATTTGTAACAAGCTCTGCATCGAGGTCATTGGTGTCGAAATCAACTTGATCCCAATCAATTGCAAAGCTGCTTAATGTCGGAGAAATAGCGATACCGTTATCTGGAATATTGTCGCCATCGAGCATTAGCAGGAAACGGACGATATTCTGGACTCGGATCGAGTCTGAGCTACCACCATTGACAAAATCAACAGGCGTGACCACGGATTTTCCTTTGGTAGTGCCGAGCACAACATTTCCTACTGAGAAAGTAACTGAATCTCCAGACTCATACATAAAACGTCCTTTTTCATCCGTAACACTGGTGATCCCTCCGGCTTGGTATTCCACACCACCCGCTCCAGTATCCTTAAAGTATCCTTCTAATATGGTCGGGTCGTCAGACCCGCCACCACCACATGCCGTCAAACCGTACAATGTTGCAGTTATTAACAGTAATTTTAGCGTTTCCATATCCGTGTTCTCTTTATCATTAAGAAACTAATAATTTAGCATTATATTGGAGAGTCCAGGATTTGTGTACCTTAACGTCGGCAACTAATTCTCAATAAATGATATTGCCCTATTCTGAAACTGGTGTTTATAGTTTTACGATTGAGCGTCTGATCCACGGTAGCAGGTTTTCATAATTACACTCCCCGTTCTCAAGCAATTCAATTAAAAAAGGGTAAGCCTCAGTTACGACAACTTCGAGCCTGTATCCATTTAAACGAAAAAAAACATCCGTACCGAAAAAGGCAACGCGTTTATTTCCATCAATAAAGGGATGATTCATGATGAGTGATTCAAACAATGCAGTACCCATTTCCGCCAGATTTTCATAGTACCCGGTCCGAGGTCTGAACAGGGCGCTCTCCAACAGGCCATGATCTCGAATACCAGATTGACCGCCGAATTTGTCAATCAGTTTTTCATGTATTTCGAATAATTCATCATGAGTTAAAAACTGTATTGATTTACTGGGCAAGCAATTTTCCTAATTCTTCATTTTGATCCATAGAATTTTCCAGGTGCCCCAGCACTTCTGGTCTGACACGTTTACGCCGGACATATTCGCTGATCGCTTCCGTCAATAGACCAGAAACATTCTGATGACGCTCTTTAGAGAGCGCTTTAAGCTCATTCCAGACGACTTCGTCGACCTTTGAACTGATTTTGATCTTTTGCATCTGTATACTATCGACGACAAAACCTGACAAGTCAAGTTTTGTCAGGTTAAAGCATTCAATCGGTTTTCAATAATAACCTGCCATTTTGCCGGGCCTTGCTGATGGATTGATTCACCTTCACTACTGACGGCGACCATGACCGGCATATTAACCACATCGAATTCTCGAATGGCTTCCATGCCCAGATCTTCGAAGGCCACAATCCGGGCAGATTTAATGGCTTTTGATACCAGGTAGGCTGCTCCTCCGACGGCAATTAGATAAACGGCCTGATGTTTCTTGATCGTTTCACAGGTTTCGGCACCTCGCTCGGCTTTACCGATCATGCCGATGAGACCTGTCTGACCAAGCATGATTTCACTGAAGGGATCCATTCGTGTTGCCGTTGTCGGTCCAGCCGGGCCGACGACTTCATCACCCACGGCATCGACTGGGCCAACGTAATAGATAAATCGATTTTTGAAATCAACACCATCTGGCAGAGCTTCTCCTTTTTGTAACAAACCAGCCAGCCGTTTATGTGCTGCATCTCGACCTGTTAGTATTTTGCCGGACAACAGCAATCGGTCGCCTGGCTTCCAATCGGCCAGATCGGTTTTGTGCAGGGTGTCGAGATTCACCCGAATACTTTCATCGCTTGCAGATTGATCGATATTAGGCCAAATATCCAGAGCAGGCGGTTCTAAATTTGCAGGACCACTGCCATCCAGGGTGAATTCAATATGTCTGGTGGCCGCGCAGTTTGGGATCATTGCAATCGGCAGGGATGCTGCATGGGTAGGAAAATCATTGATTTTAACATCCAGAACTGTAGTCAGCCCACCAAGACCCTGTGCACCGATACCAAGATTATTGACCTTTTCAAATATTTCCAGGCGTAATTCTTCTTTACGATTGCTCGGGCCATTTTGTTTAAGTTCGTGAATATCGATCGGATCCATTAGTGATTCCTTGGCCAGCAACATGGCTTTTTCGGCAGAGCCTCCGACGCCTATGCCGAGCATGCCAGGCGGACACCAGCCGGCACCCATCGCAGGCAGTGTTTTGAGTACCCATTCCACGATATCACCGGATGGATTGAGTACGGTAAATTTTGATTTATTCTCTGAACCACCACCTTTGGCTGCAATTTTTACTTCGACTTCATTGCCAGCAACAATCTCCATATGCACTATAGCCGGCGCATTGTCACCGGTATTTTTTCTGCTACCCAGCGGGTCTTCAACCATGGATGCTCGAAGGCGATTATCTGGATGTTGATAGGCTTGACGCACACCTTCATTGACCATTTCCTGAATGTCGAGATCACTTTTCCATTGAATATTCATGCCAATTTTAAGAAAGACGACGACAAGGCCAGTATCCTGACAAATAGGACGGTGACCTTCGGCACACATTCGGGAATTAATCAAAATCTGTGCGATCGCGTCTTTGGCTGCGGGTGACTCTTCGCGCTGCCAGGCTTCAGTCATCGACTGTATGAAATCGGGAGAGTGGTAGTAGGAAATGTACTGTAAAGAATCGGCAATACTATTGATGAAATCCTGTTTTAAAATTGTGCTCATATCGTAACCCTTTTATGTTTTGAACCTTAGTCTGCAAGTTAATTGTAGTTTGGCACTTTTAAAAGCTGGTATTTTAGACTTGTATCAACAAGAGTGAAATCGCATTATCAGCTTTTATCGTTCACCAGTACTCTAACAATATTGTTGGAGTACTAGTTGGGAGATAGAAAATGTAATGTTATGATCTACCTTCCAGACAAAAATAACATTTCAAATCATTTGACGAGAAACATCATGAAACAAACTTGCAGCAGGCCTGTTCTCTGGCTTGTCATCGTACTCATATTTAGTGGTTGTAGCTCTGAACTGGATCAGCTCAAGGAGCAGAATTACGCCGGCATTACCCAGGCGCAGACAGAAATCACGCAATTAAAAAAGCATTTAAATGGCAATTTGATCCGCAATGCGAATCTACTGGAAATTTATGCCAGAGTCGTTGGCAATATGAATACGCAGTTAGAGCCATTGACAGAAGCCCTAGCAAAAGATGCCACTGCTGAAGGCCCGATGGTAAAAAGCCTGGAAGCGAGATTGCAAGATGCGGCCCAGCTATTCAACAATAGTGATATACAGCTACAACAGGCCGTGGCTTTGAACGATGAAATTAATAATATTATTCTCGCAGCAAATCCTGATTTATATGGCCTGATGCTGACTGATCCAATCAATGTACTGGCAGACATGTCGAAAGGTGAACTCGCCAGAGTTGAAGCTATGAGTAAAGAAGCCAGCTTAAAAGTGAATAATGCTGCTGATGGAGGGGCCGGGAGTCAGTTGGTTGGCAATCCAAATTATGGTCAATGGCAAACCAATAGCAGCGGCAATTCTTTCTGGGCCTGGTATGGGCAGTATGCGCTAATTTCCAGCCTGTTTGGAGGTCGACAGCACTACTATGGTGGTTGGGCAGGTCGGCGTGATTACAGTTATTACCATGATTACGGTCGTAATCAGTACAGTTCGCCTGCTCAACGTCAAACCCAGAAAAATGTCGAACAGCGCACGAAAAAGTCGTTTAATCAGTCCGGTAAAAAATTCCAGAGTCCCTATGCAAAACAAAAATCAGGCTCTTCTTCAGTTCGTGCTAAAACTAGCAGTATTCGAAAATCAGCTTCCAGAAAATCATTTAACAGTGGTTATGCCAGATCTTCAGGAAATAGTAGCAGTCGAACTTCTTCATTTAGCCGTTCAACCAGAAGATCAGGGGGTAAATAATCATGCAGAATTTTGAAGATGCAGGCTGGCTGATCAGTACGATTCTGGTAGATCTTGGCATTGCGATACTCGCCATTTTCGCACTACGACAAATATTTGGACTGGTTTCTGGGGTTAATACTCGTGATGAACTGGCGAAAAAAGATAATTTCGCATTCGGAATTACGTTCGCAGGTGGCGCCTGGGCCATGGCAATGGTGGTGGCCGCAGCGGTCACAGGTCAGCCTGATGCTTCGTTGCTGGCCGAGATTATGAATGTCACTGTCTATGCTTTGACTGGTATCGTATTGTTTAAGTTGGGAGCCTGGATAAATGACCGGTTTTTGTTTAATCAGTTTTCGATGAAACAGCAGATTTCCGATCAAAATATGTCTATTGGTGTCGTCCAGGCGGCTAATTATCTGGCATTAGGCTTGATCATCAGTGCGGCAATAAACTGGGTGGAAACAGAACAGTGGCAGGGTATCAGCTATGTCATTGTAGTATTTATTGCCATGCAACTGGTTCTTTTGCTGGTGACTCGAATTCGTGGTCTTATTTATTCTCAGCGTCATGTTGGAGAGCAGCTACAAATCGCATTGCGGGATGGCAATGTAGCATTGTCTATTCGGTATGCCGGTCATTTGATCGCTGTTGCAATCGGGGTATCTGGTGTCGCTACTCTGGTTGAGTATCGACAATTTTCGATCTTAATGCCTGCATTTGAATGGTTGTTTTATGCAGTCATCATAACCCTTGTAATCAGCTTGTTGGCCGCGTTGGCCAGGCGAGTTGTATTGTCAGGAATAGATATAGTAGCCGAAGTTGATGAGCAGCATAATATTGGTGTCGCCGCTATTGAGGCCGCTATTTACCTGGTCATCGCACTGGTATTACAGCCGTTACTGGTTTTGGTTGATCAGATATAAGCGATACAGCTAAACAAAACTCCGCCATGCAGTCTGGCCTGCATATCTCAACAACCTCCTACTGCGATCTCGTAATGCCGCGCCCTGTCTGGAGTTCACTCAGTCAGAGTGCTCGACAGAGTGTCAACTATGCCTGTGCGCTTTTCGGTCGCGAACTCCAGACAAGACACGACCTTTCGACATCTCGCTACGGACGCTGGTGAGAAATGCAGGCTAAGCGCATCCTCTGGTCTCACGATGTTTTGTTAATTGGTGGCATGGCCATACTCGCCGCCTGTGGACTAATCTATGAATACCTGATTGCTCACTACGCCAGTCGTATCATCGGTGCTGTTGAGATTACCATCTATGCCATGATCGGCACCATGATCGTTGCCATGGGTGTTGGCGCGTTTTTGGCTCGACTGATTTCATGCCCCTATCGCGGATTCGCCTGGCTGGAGCTGCTCATTGCGCTGTTTGGTAGTGCTTCGATTCTGATCATGGCGGCTGCCCAGTTCCTTGCTTATAAAGTTCCGGATCAACTTCAGGCTGTTTACGGTTTGCATGTTTCTATCGAGCTTCATGGTTCATTTATCAGCGCTATCCAAAGCCTGTCATTGCTAATCCCTTTTATTACCGGTTTTATCGTGGGTTTACTGGTCGGCATGGAGATTCCTCTGATTGCGCGTATCCGAGAACAGGAATATCAGCGTCATCTAACCCATAATACCGGCACGATATATGGTGCAGACTACATCGGAGCTGGCATTGGTGCAGCCATCTGGGTGCTGGTTTTTCTGAGTTTGCCTATCGTTCAGGCAGCAACTTTTACGGCTGCAGCCAATGCACTGATCGGAATCATTTTTTTATTAAAGTATCACCGTCGACTGAATCAGAAAATCTGGCTGTGGCTAGGGCATCTAATGCTGATATTGTTTTTGATCGCCCTGCTATGGCGTGGCGAAAGCTGGGTACAGCAAATGAACAATGCATTGTTTCGAGACCAGGTGCTCTACAGCAAAGCAACACCCTATCAGCAGTTATCGCTTACCAGTCGGCAAACCAGTAAAACCGGGTTTTCTACGCTGAGTTTATTTATCAATGGTCGTCTACAGTTTGCTTCCAGCGATGAGCGCATCTATCACGCTTATTTAACTACGCCAGCGATGCTGGCAGCAGCTCGGCATGACAAAATTCTGATCATTGGCGGGGGCGATGGTCTTGCAGTGAGAGATTTGCTGCAATGGAATCCGCAAAACATTACCTTGCTTGAGCTGGATGAACAGATGATCAGTCTGTTCTCGGGTAAGGATAAAGCTGCGCCATCAACTTTAAGCGAACGATTATTGAATCTGAATCAACACGCATTTCTTGATGAAAGGGTCGAGATCCAAATCAGTGATGCCTTTTTGCAGGTAGAAGAACTGATTAAACAGCAACAGCATTTTGACGTCATCATTGTCGACCTGCCAGATCCGAGTCATCCAGTGTTGAACAAACTTTATTCCGATTATTTTTATAGTCGCCTACATACACTGCTCAACGGCGATGGCGTAGTCGCCATTCAGTCCACATCACCTTATCACGCGAAAAATGCTTTTGTATCCATCGGTAAAACGCTGGCATCAGCAGGATTCAATACCGAGCAATACCATGCCAACGTGCCTTCCTTCGGCGAATGGGGCTGGACTATCGGTACTAAATATGGCAGTTCAGCATCCTCTCGCATCAAACAAATCGACCGGGCACTATTGAAAAATCATTTTCTGTCCAAAGATTCTGTATTAGCCAGCTTTGTATTTTTCCCTGAGTATTATCTGGATGCTGAAAAGATAAAAGTTAACAACCTTGGCAGCAATCAGGTCTATCAATATCATTATGATGCCTGGGTTAAAGATAATGGTGTATTTTTGATCGAAGGAAGCCAAAGCTATTAATTACAGAAAAAACTTGACAATTGGCATAATATGCCATTTAATCCACAACTAGTTGGCATATTATGCCACTACAACCCGTACAGGAGCATGATATGTCAACCACACTTGACGAACTGACTTACCGCTTAAATAGCTATACAAGTGATGAAGGAACAACCTTTGACGCACAAATGCTGGATGATGATGTGCTGCAGGTCACCTGTTCAAATAACGAAGAGTTTCCGATCAACATTGCCAGGAGTGAAACTCAGTTGCTAACCGTCACGCCACTGTTTCAGGTTGAAGAAGTCGCCACCGATAACCACGCAATGTTGAACGATACCCTGCTGCAGATGAGTGCAGCGATTCCGCTCAGCTCGCTCGGCAAACAAGGCGATAGTTACATTTTATTTGGTGCCATGTCACTCAATACGACGTTTGAAAATATTGTGCACGAGTTGGAAGTCCAGGCCGAAAATACCATCGATGTCCTCGATGCAATCGAGCCTTTACTCGCTTAACTTTTACATTCGAGACAATTTGCCTCGAAATTTAAACAAGGAAAAATTATGAGTATTTTACGAAATTTATTTACCGCAATTAAAGGCGGTGCCAGTGAAGTTGGCGAATCTATTGTCGATTCCCAGGCTGTTCGCATCCTCGAACAGGAAATTCGCGATGCCGATGAAGCCATCAAAAAAGCTAAACTTAGCCTGACCAAACTAAAGGCCAGCGAAATCAAACTCAAGCGTGAGATTTCCTCACTCAATGCCGATGTCAGTGGTTATGAAACCAAAGCCATGCAGGCGCTGGATGCTGGCAACGAGGCATTAGCAGTGGAAGTGGCTGAACGTATTGCAGAATTAACCGCAGAGCGTGATGACAAGCAGATTGATTGTGATTCACTGAGCGGTCAGGTAGACAGTATCAACGATATGATCCGCAAACGCAGTCGTATAATCCAGAAGAATAAACGCGAACTGGAAAAAGTTAAAACAATCGCGCAGATTCAGAAAACCACGACCAGCCTGTCACGTAATATTGCTGCGACTGGCTCTAACACTCATCGTGTGCATGATGCTCTGGAGCGTGTAAAAGCCAAACAACAGAACTGGAAAGACCAGATGGATGCTGGAGAATGGATGGATCAGGATGTAAACGATGATCTGGATAGCAAACTGAAACAGGCCGGAATCGGCGAGCAGTCCAGCAGTGGTTCTGATGTACTGGCACGGCTGAAAGCTAGTCGTAAGTAATACACTGCACCTAAAAGGATATTGAAATGGGTTTTCTAGGCTTCGGAAAAAAAGAATCGAGTCGTTCGCTCGATTCGATAGAACAATTGCAAATTGGCGATATTGTGTCTTTTAAGGATCGTCCACCCTTGCCGGTAGATGTACAGGGTGTGGACTTTCAGGTGACTGATGTTGCTGGATACCAGTATAGCGACGGCCCGGTTGACGAATTCACGTTGAAGTCTGCTGAGAATTTTGTGTTGATCCTCAGTCTTGAGCAGGATGATGGTGAAACATCGATTTGTCTTTCGCGCAAAATAAAACGCAAACAGGTTCTGAGTTTATTCGATGAGGATGAATTTGCAGACTTATGGGAGCCTGATTTTGTAGCGCTCAGCGTACAACAGGTTCCCGATAAATTGAAAACCTGGGTTGGTCAAACTTACCAGCAACAGCAAAAAAATGCATCGGCCTATTTTTATGATCGTGACTTACGCGAAAAACCTGCCAGCGATTATGAAGACTCAGGTTCATATGCTTTGCAATATCACGAATGCCTGACTGATGATGAGCTGTATGGCATCAGTGTCGAAATCTTTGAAGATGGCGAAACTGATGTTTATCTGCAATGTTATTTGCCGACAGATGTAATCGATGGTCTATGGCCAGGGGAGTTGCCGGATGAAAATGAGACCAAGGAATGAGCAAAAAGTGGCAGGCCGAACAAAATGTGCTGAAGAAAATGCAGTTGCATTTTACCTTCAATGCAACCACATTTCGCCAGGTTAAAGTACAGGCTGCAAAAGAAAATATGAATACCAGCGATGTTGTGCGCCAGATCATCGGCCTGAGCTTTGAAAAAAATGTTCGCCCTCGTATCGGACTTTCGTTCAGCCAGAAAGAATTACAAATACTGGCTGAAAGGTACAAATTACCAAAAGATGATTTAAAAAGTATTAAAATCAAAGTTGTTGAAGAGGTCGGTAATCATTATAGTAAGTACTAGTGTGTAGGGCACTACCAAGGTATTCCATTCAACGTAATAAATTTATCTCGGCTATCGATGCTTCTGTTCAATTTAAAAAATAATTTCAGGCATGTTCTGCGATTGAGCCGTTTTAATAAACATCACAACAAGCACATACTGCTTCGCCTTGTCAGGCTTTTGTTGTTACTGACTGCGTTGATAATAATCAATTCTCAGGCGATGGTTTATTTTGATGGCCTGAGTCAGGGAGATGCAATGTGGTTATCCTTGACCTCGATCACGACAGTGGGATACGGTGATTTCTCTGCTACATCGACTGAGGCCAGACTGGTCACCGTAGTCTGTATTTATATTATTGGTATTGCTTTACTGGCCCAGATTGCTGCCGAATTTTTTGAATACCGCATCAATATTCGCGAACTCAAACTCAAAGGTTTATGGAAGTGGAAAAATATGAACGAACATATCCTGATACTCAACGCACCAAAAGAACACGGCGAATCTTACCTTAATAATTTAATTCGCCATATTAGAAATACACCCGATCTGGCCGATTCGCCGATTCAGATTTTATCGGACAGATACATTGATGGATTGCCCGCGTCGCTGTTGGCGCATAGCGTAGTGCACTTTACTGGTGTGGCAGAAAATGATGCTAATTTACGTGCAGTGTCGGTGGAAATGGCGCAAACCATTATTATCCTTTCGGAAGATTATACTGATATAAAATCTGACAGCCTGACCTTTGATGTCATCAGTCGCATTAAATCAATTGGCAGCAAAGCTCGAATAATCGCCGAAGTAACCGATGATAGTAATCGGCAAAGGCTGCTTGACGCTGGTGCAGATATCGTACTGCGACCAGTCAGAGCCTACCCGGAAATTCTTGTACGCTCTATAGCGGCACCCGGTACAGAAGCAGTTCTGGAGAATTTTTTCACCTACGACGGCGATCACATCGCACGGCATGATATTAGCTTTCAAAACAAAAATTGGGGTGAAGTAATCTGTAAATTTGTCAATGAAAATAGTGGTATTCCACTCGCCTATATAGATCTGGATGGTCAGGTAGTCAGTAACCCTTTGACGACAGAAATAGTATCCGGCCTGGGTATTATAATTTTACTCAAAACCGAACAACGTATTTCGAAACAAACGATAATCAATAGTTTGCAATCATAAGATAAAAATTACGTGAAAAGACTTCCTCAGGTTGTGTATGTTTTAATATTGATGTGGTTACTTCAGGTAGGGCAATCTTTTCTTGGCCTGGATCTGGGGCAGTTCGGCATTTTACCGCGCAGCTGGCAAGGTTTGTGGCATATCCCTCTTGCTCCGTTTATCCATCACGGCTGGTTTCACCTCATCTCCAACTCAATCCCGTTTTTGATTCTCGGCTATCTGGTAGAACTTAAGGGGAAAGTTGAATTTTGGGAAACTTTATTTTTAATTGCTTTGCTCTCTGGTATCGGTGTTCTAATCTTTGGTTCCAGTGCCTACCATGCAGGAGCTAGTGGCGTTGTGCTAGGATTCTGGTCATTCCTGCTGATGTCTGGTTATTTGCATCGAACGGCTAAATCAATTTTGCTCGCGGTGATTGCACTGATTATTTATGGCGGCTTCTTCTTTGCACTGCTCGATGTGCGTCAGCATATCTCCTGGTCCAGCCATGCGTTTGGTTTATTAGCAGGCATTATCGTTGCCTGGCTGGTTCATATTGGTCATTCGAGTAAAAAGGCATAAATAGGAGCCTCTTGCAAAACTCGTGAGCGGCGATCTGATGCACCACATTCTAACTGTTTTCATCCAGAATTTCGATGCGTAGCGCAACTATGCACCTCATTCTGGCTAAAAAACAGGGAAATGCGGTTTTGCAGCAGATCGCCACTCCCGAATTTTGCAAGAGGCTCAAAGGTCACATAAATTCCAGGCTGAAGTCAGTTAAAAAATCATTATAATGCGCCGCTGATAATTTATCTGAGATTTCAATGATTAAAATCCTGTGGCAAAAATACTGGTTACGTCGAACATTCATTAGTTTGGTTGTTGTCCTGATTCTGCTAACAGCATTGCCTTTTGTTATCCAACTTGTCGCTGTTTCACAAATTAAAAAACTGGGTGCCGACAAAGTTGAAATCAGTAATATTGATTTAAACCTTTTCTCTGGTCGTTTCAAATTGGAACAATTGGAGATTCAGAATAAAAATAATCCGCCACTTAAAATTCCGTTAATTTCAGTTGACCTGGCTATGATGGAATTATTTCAAAGCCGGATCGTTGTCGAAGATGTTGAGTTCAAAGGGCTTGAGATTTTAGTTGAGCGAGATCAAAACAATGAAATCATCTTCAACGGGATTTCGCTACCCAAATCTAAATTAAAAGCTGAGCCTGTAGCAGCAGAAAAACAGTCAACTGAACTACCGAAATTTGCCTTACTCAACGCCAGGATCAGTGACAGTAAAGTTGATTACAAGGAACCAGGGTTTTCTACGCAAATTGAAGACTTTAATCTAATAATCAGTAATTTAATATCCTGGCAGCCAGAATCCAAAACTGATATAAAATTAAACGCCAAAATTAACGATGCACCGCTTGAAATTGACAGTCAACTACAGGCCTTTGCCGAATCTCCGAGTATTATCGCCGAAGTTTCTTTGCAACAACTGGCGTTAAAAACTTTCCAGAAATTTTCAGATCCCTACATCCAGCAACTGGAGGCAAAAATATCACTCGATAGTAGGATTGAAGCCAGGTTAGGTGACAAGGTACAAGTTTCTGCAACAAGTGAGTTGAATATTGAACAGCTAAAATTCGACTACGAAGCACTGCAACCGAGTACTCAATTGATTCAATTTAAAGGGGATGTCTCTTTTGATGAAGGTAGCAATCAGACCAGTTTGCAGGGAGATTTAAATATTGGACAATTAAAATTTGATTACAAAATGCTGCAACACAGCACTCAATCGATTCAATTTAAAGGCACCGGGTCTTTTGATGGTGGTACGAACGAGATCAATCTGAATGGCGGTTTAAATATAGATCAAAGCAAATCTACTATAGATGAAGACTTTCAGTTGCTGGTATTTGATCGCCTGGCCGTTAAAGATATTCAATTTTCTGGTGATGAACTTGGGATATCAAAAGTAGATTTAGTCGATTTTGACTTTTCGCACAACAAAGATCAGAAATCATTAACACAGTGGAAAAACCTGTCCCTGAACAACGTCAGATTCGAACTGGAAAATAATAATCTAAAAATTGAAAAGGTTGAACTCGCTAAACCCCAGGCTACGATCACAATCACAAAAGAGGGCACTCTCGAAGAATTGGATCAGCTGCTTTTGCAACTGGCAAAGCTTAAAAATAAAGAAAAAGGAAATAAAGATAAATCGGTATCTGATGACTCCGTAGATAGTGCGCCATTCAAATTTCTCCTTAATAAATTAATGCTGACAGAAGCCGGGAAAATTCATTTTCGCGATCATAAAATACAACCCAATTACGACAGCGAATTTGTAATTGACCAACTAACGCTTGGCCCTATTGGACCAGAGCAGGTTTCAGATATAAATATTCTGCTGAAACAGGGAGAATTTAGCAGCATAGATGTCAGTGGTAGCGGTTTATTATTAAAACCAGAACAACAAATGGATTTGACGACAAAAATAACCCGCCTCGAACTACCGCAAATCTCTTCTTATTCAACTAAGGCAATAGGTTATGGCCTGAAAAGCGGCGTGCTTGACTCTGAGATACAACTGAAACTGGATCATGACAAAATCGATTCTAATGTAAAATTCGAATTAGACCACCTGGATATTGTCGAAACCGACAAGAAAACTGCAGAACAAATGGCAAGTGCCGCAGGCATGTCGATCAACCTGGCGATTTCTACACTTAAAGATGACAATCAAATAATCGAACTTGAATTACCTATTCAGGGCGATATTCATGAACCGGATTTTGACTTGACCAAGGTTTTTAATAAAGCTTTGGGTATCGCAATGAAGTCAGCTTCCTTCTCCTATCTGAAACATATTTTACAGCCCTTCGGTACATTGTTAACGGTCTATGACCTGGTAGATGATGTTGCCAACAGAGTTTCTCTGGCACCAGTTATATTTGAAGCAAACAGCCTCAATTTAAAACCAGATCAAAAGGATTTGTTCGATAAAATTCAAACACTGATGAACGAGCGTCCAGAGTTGAAGCTCAAAACTTGTGGTATAAGCAATTTGCTGGATCAACAATCACGACAAACAGCATTAACGGAAAAAGAAAAAAAATTACAGGTAGAAAAACTGAAAAAAGCAGGTAAAGACTCGGCAACTACAAAAATTATAATCACTATTGATCAGAAAGAAGTTCAGAGTCAATTACTTCAGTTGGCTGATAAACGTTCAGAAAAAATAAAATCAAAGTTGGTAAAACAACAGGGCATTGATGCCGACAGAATTCTGGGGTGCCTGAGCGAAATCAAAACGGGCAAAGATGATCTTGCGGCAGTTATACTGACGATATAAGTCTAGAATTCAAGTCCACTTATTTTAGTGCCGCCCAATAATAAATTTATCGAATTTTGATCGCTTTTCTAAAATCAAGCCGATACCTGAAAGCAGCATATTTTTCCTGTTGAGAACCAAAAACTGTATATTGGTGAAACTTCAATAATGATTCAAATAAACCCTGTTCAAAAAAGCGGAAACTCACTTTTCCCCGCTCACTGACAAAGTAAGATTTCTGGTGATAAACGCCCGGCGCGCCAATTTCAAGAGAATCTACTGTTTCAGAATTCTTTACAGTTTTGAACAATAACCCCTTATCTTCAGATTTAACGGGTAAAATTTTTACGTATAAACTAGTGCTCAAAGTTGGATTAATAAACTTATAAATAACATCTGTTTCAATATTTGCCTGTTCAAGTGGTGACACGCTTGCACAAGCCGTGATCATAATTGTGGCACATAGGAAGAAAATCTTTATTAGTGTATTTAACACTCGGTTGTATGGCTCAATCTGATTTATCGTAATTGTATAGGGTACCTGAAAAAGAGAGTTCAGTCTCATGAACATATAAAAGCGTATACACCCATTTCAGTATTTTCAATAAGATGGTTTTTCTTTTTAAATCTAGAACAATATTCTTTAGCGGTTTGATAGACTGATTCGACTGACCATTTCTTTTTAAGTTTGATGCCATTTTTATTGGAGTCGATTATTTCTGGTGTATCATCAATCAAATTTTCCTGATCAACATCCAAGTCACGAGTCAGAAACTTGATTAAAAATGGCCGAGATCCTGGATACCAGCTTACATAATGTGCAGGTCTATCCAGTACGACAGAAACGCTGCCTGGCCGGTCTTTAATAAAACTTTCACAATCAACTCCGAATCCTGGAACATCTTTGTACCATCCGTCATTTTTCGATACGACCGAGAAAATTCTCACACGTTTTGGTGCCCATATTCCATCAAATATTTTGTTCGGGTGACGGCAACCCCAGCCTTCGATGACATGGCCTGTAAATTCAGTACCCTGGTAATGCGCGACGACCATGCCGCCGGTGCCACTGCCAATCAGGAATTGTAAATTTCTATCTACCCAGGGCAGTAATTTGATTCGGTTCACAGCATAGTCGAGTTCGGCTTTTCGGAAGGCAATCGCAATATCGTAGTATTTGATATACCGTTCTTCTTCTTCATAACACCCCAATGGACGGTGGTTACGAGCGAATGAATCGACAGCGACGACGGCAAATCCAAGTTTTGAAAAATTCATAATGTCATCCCTGTGGTGTCCCAGTCCTTCGCAGGCATGGAGAAACAAAATTAGTGGTAGTTTTGTTTTGCCCAACTTTTGAAGAATCATTGAGTTCATGGATTCTTCGTTTTTTAAAAGCCGTCCTCTTCCCCCGCCGACTGATTCTGGTAAGTAAACATAAGCAAAAGACCAGGTGCGAAATAGCTCAGTTGGATCAGAAACAGCAAGCCAATCTGGTTTCCAGTTTTGCTGCTCAGCATAAGATACTGAATTGCCGAGGAAAATCAGTATGCCAACAATAATTTTTATTATTGCTAATTTGCTCATGAATTTTTGCTGGGGATTTGAATATTCATTGGTAATTATTAATTGTGCAAATAATGGCGCTTAACTTCTGGCGAGGATGTAGAAAAACCCGCTAAACCGAGCTATATATATCAACCCCTTATTGATATTCACACTTTGCAGCGATTTGATAAAGATTTCAATCTTGTTTTGGCAATGCTCGATAGAATGTCAATTCAAAGTGAAACAGAAGCGAGCCGGGAGGAATTCAAACTATGGTTCAATTAATCGCCATTGGTGCCAATGATTTATGCAGGTTGTATTTTTTTATCCTTTCTCTTAGTGTACTGGGCGCCATGGCTAGTCTTGTCGCAGCACCAGTATCACCTTCAATTTTCCACTGGCAATCTTCCAGGGCGGATTGAATCATTTCCTGCTCAACCTCTCGTAGCGTTTTTTGATTTGGATGCAGCGATTGGATATTCAAATCAAAAGCTTCATCCAGTTGTAAGGTATTTCCTTCTGAAAGGATAATGGCACGTTCGATAATATTTTCCAGTTCGCGAACATTTCCGGGCCAATTATAAACCTGCAATCTTGCCAGGACCTTTTGATTGATAGAATTAATGTGTTTGCCTATTTTCACACTGTATTTTTGCAGGAAATGTTCTGCCAGTGCGGCTATATCCTGTTTTCGAGCTCTAAGTGGCGGGCTTTCTAACGGAAATACATTTAACCGGTAAAATAAATCTTCACGAAATTCACCACTAGCGATACATTTTGACAGGTTCCGATTGGTGGCGGCGATTACCCGAACATTAATCTGAATAGTCTGATTTCCCCCCAGGCGTTCCAGTTCTCTTTCCTGCAATACGCGTAAAAGTTTAGCTTGCAATTCTAAGGGTAAATCTCCAATTTCATCGAGGAAAAGCGTGCCCTTATCAGCCAGTTCGAAACGACCAATTTTACGTGACACGGCACCAGTAAATGCTCCTTTTTCATGGCCAAATAATTCGCTTTCTATCAGGTTAGCGGGCAATGTAGCACAGTTGACTTTAATCAACGGCAGGTCATGTCGCTGACTACTCGCATGAATGGCTCTGGCCAGTAGCTCTTTTCCCGTACCCGTTTCTCCGGTGATGAGTACTGTGGTGTCGGTTCTTGCAACCTGTTCAAGTTTTCGTAGCAGATCAAGTTGGATTTTGCTGTTGCCAATGATGGCGTCAAAGCCTACCTCCTGTTTGATTTCATCCTGCAGATACCAGTTTTCCTGTTGTAATCGGTTTTTAAGTTGTTTTACTTCTTCCAATGCATTTTGTAAGGCTTGTTCCGCCTGGTTTTTTTCAGTAGTGTCTAATGCGTATACGTTGAGGTAACCAGAGTTTGCTACCGGTGCGAAGGCAACAGTAAATACTCGGTCTCCACAGCTAAAGTCTGCATATCGCAATCTATGCTCAGAGGTGGCTTCAAATAATCTGGATAAAACCTTACCTTTAAGCTTTCCTCCCAGGTGCTGATTCCAGCTATTGAGTAGGGGTTCACTGGCCCGATTAGCGTATAACAAAACTCCCTGATTTGATAAGCGCATAACCGGGTTAGGGTTTTCATCAGGAAACTTGGCCAACGAATCATTCAGTTCGTGCATTCTGCTTTTTAATTCAGGCGATATTTTCATGTCAGGTTAGACGCTATATGACGATTAATATTTCAAAATGATATTGACAGGAATGTATGAGCGAAGATATCGCAAGTTGTAAAACGACCCACGGTAGTAGCGGAAAACCACGTATCTTGCGGGAAAATATCAACAATTATTAGTTAAACACATCTTCTGATAAATATTAACTCATTGATTATTAATAGTTATTTACTGTTTATATAAAGTTGGAGCGTTTTTTGCTAATAGCTAAACGCGATCTTAAATTTTGTATAGCTGCAATATTTTACGATCTATTTACAACATAAACGATAGAACTATAAACCTGATAGGAGATAACAAATGACTAATAAACTTAAACAAACTAATTTGGCGACAGCGATTAAACGCATAACGCTATGCGCTAGCGGTGTAGCACTTATGGCCGTTAGCGGGATATCACAGGCTGCCGAGGTGAAAATAGGTGGTTATGTTAAAACCGATGTTACTTATGATACCGACCAGGACCTGGGTTCATCTCTGAATGCCACTGCTGTAGCAACGGGTGATGGCGCTCCATCTGATCCTTCATTTCGAATACATTCGCTGCAATCCCGCTTTAATATTTCAGCAACTGAAGGCGAAATGCATGCCTTTATAGAGCTGGACTTTTTTACGGGTGACAGCGGCGAAACGGTCTCAAATTCACGACACTCAAGATTACGCCATGCCTATGGTAAGGTCGGTAACTTGTTAATTGGGCAAACATGGTCGACATTTATGGATGCCAATTGGGTGCTTTATCCTTCCACTGTAGATTTCGGTGGTCCAGCGGGAGCAACCTTTATTCGCCAGTCGCAATTACGTTGGAGCGTCAATGATAACCTTGATATTGCTTTGGAAAATCCAGAAAACAGTGTTGAGGGAGAAAGCGCTCGAGACACAGTGCCGGATATTGTGGTTCGATATGCCAGAAAAGGTACTATCTCCTGGCAGGTAGCTGGATTAGCCCAGCAATTTGAAGTAGATGGTGGTACTGCCGATGGTGACACAGAAACAAATTTTGCCTATATGGGCGGCATTAATGTCAATTTTGGATCGGGTTCTATTTCGGCCAAAGCCAATGTCAATGCCAATCGCTACACCTATTACGGTTGGGCGAATCCCTCTGCAGTGGTATCGGGTGGAAATATTGAGCTTATAGATCACGTCGGGGGCAATGTTGCTTTAAATCTTGATTGGGGTGGCAAGAGTAATGCTAAAACTACAATCGCCTACGGAATAGTAACATTTGACGATGATTTCCTTGGAGCGACTCAGACAGAAGAAATAACTACGATTCATGCAAATTATCGTTGGAGTCCGTATAAAAAAGTGAATTTCGGTCTTGAGGTAAGTATGGCTGATCGGGAACTGGTCAATGGAGACGACGGTGACAATACGCGACTGCAATTTGGTGCTCAGTATTCATTTTAAATCATTTTCAAAATATCATGCATAACTAAAATGCCAACCTTTGCCACCCTTCGGGGTGGTGCTTTTTAGGAAATGTTATTTAGATATTCACCTGACACTTATCATTTGACCAGAAATAATATGGCCCAAATCCAGCAAAAACAGCATCAATCGGAGAAGCTTCAAAATACTGAGATGCTTCAACAAAATCTGCAGCAGGCAATTAATTTGCAGCTAGCAGGCAACATGCTGGCAGCGGAACGAAAGTACCGTAGTATTCTCAAAAAGGCTCCCAATCATACCGATGCACTGCAGTTTCTGGCGGTAATTTTACAGCAGTCTGACCATCCGTCTGCAGCAGATTACTTTATTAAAAAAGCGGTAAAATCGGCACCAAAGAATGCACAGGTTTTGATCAATCAGGCTGAAATTTATCGTGATCAGGGTGACTTGGATAAAACACAGCTTTGTGCTGAGCGGGCGCTTTCTTTAAATCCAGATCTGATCGATGCATTTGTTATTCTAGGCGCTGTTTGTTTTCAAAAACAACAACTACAAACTGCAAAGCTTCACTTTAACCATGCGCTTAAAATTAACCCCTACGATGTTAGTGTGCACAATCAACTTGCCAATGTTTTGTGTTTGCAAGATCACAATCAGGAAGCGGTTGAGCATTACCAGCAAGCCCTGTCGATACAACCTGACTTTCATGACTGCCGAGTAAATCTGGCAGATACATTGATTGATCTAGGAGAAATTCGAAATGCGATTAGTCACTACCAACATGTTCTTGAACGTCAGCCGGAAAACACGCCTCTGTTGATTCGACTGGGTGCGGCATTTGAAAAACGAGGTGATACTGAAAAAGCAATTCAACATTATCAAATGGCTCTTGAAAAAAATCCTGAATTAATTGAAGCACGAATTAATATGGGCAGAGTTTTATTATCAAACAATCCACAACAGTCAGAAAAATTCTTGTCATCTATTCTGAAAATTGATCCAGATAATGCTGATGCTCATTACTGGTTGGGCATTCATTCGCAAACAATGGGCAGGTTTGAAAAGGCGACCCGGTATTTTCAGCAGGCAATCCTGTTAAGACCGGATTTTTATGACGCCTGGCATCGTCTTTCTCAAAATCGAGGTTATATTCCAACCCAAATTGAACTTAAAGATCTGGAATTCCAGGTTGAGCAGATTAGAAATAATGAGAACAAAGGTCAGGATTTAATTACCCTCAGTTTTACTCTGGGAAGATTCCATGATCAACAGGGAAACCATGACTCGGCCTTTTGCTATTTTCAGCAGGGTAATCGAGTTAAAGCCAAAAAGTATGTTTTTGACAAAGACAAACATGAGCAACAAATTAACGACATTATTAAAACATTTGATGCTGAATTTTTCAGCCAGAGACAGGGCTGGGGTAATCAATCTCGAATTCCAGTTTTCATAGTAGGCATGCCAAGATCGGGCACAACTTTGGTCGAACAAATTTTATCAACCCATACAGAGCTTTATGGTGCTGGCGAGCTGGAATTTATGCAGCAGCAGGTAAGATATTTGTCAGAAAATAATGACAAGCAGTCGATAAGCCATGCGGGCACAACCCGACAACTCAATCAGCAACAGGTTAAACAACAGGCAGATAATTATTTACGCGATTTACAAAAGCTTCAACCGGAAAGCAAAGGAATCGTCGATAAACTACCCGGAAATTATCTGCGTCTGGGGTTGATTCGCCTGTTATTCCCTCAGGCACGAATTATTCATTGCAGAAGAGATCCGATGGATACTTGCTGGTCCTGTTTCCAGCAAAACTTTGAAAAAGGATTGAGTTTTAGCAATAACCTCAAAAATCTAGGGTTTGCCTATTTGAATTATATTCGCTTGATTGAGCATTGGCATAAAACCTTGTCGACTGAGATTCTCGATATAAACTATGAGCAATTGATCGAGAACCCTGCTGATCAAAGTCGTCGATTATTGCAATATTGCGGCCTAAAATGGGACCCTGCTGTGCTGGATTATCACCAGCAGGTTCGTCCAGTTTCCAGTGCCAGCCAGTGGCAGGTTCGCCAACCTTTGTATAAGACATCCATAGGACGTTGGAAAAATTATCAGCAATATTTGAAACCGCTGCAACGGATATTGGCTGCTTAAGAAGATTTACAATCCAGTAGATGGGTAAAGGTTCCCTCGGGAAAACAACATACTGAAATTCCAGCATTTAACGATCGGTTTATTTTCCAATGCAAAGGTCTGTACCGTTTTGTCCGGCAGGCTCAAAATCATACAACTGTGATTAAACTGAGAACTGCCGGGGTTGACGACAAAGACTTTGCCCAGGAATTCAGCAAAAACCTGATGGGTATGGCCAACAATTAATACATTGTGATCAAACGTTTCCAGTTCGGTTGTCCAGTATTCTTTTTGCTGCTGGATGATGTCTCCATCGATATCTAAAAGTTTAATACCACCATGCTGCGATAACGGCGGATGTGCATGAATTACGTAGATTGAATTATGCTCAATCTGCAATTCCAGCTTTTTGGGTAAAGCATTAAGATATTGAAACTCAGTACTGTCCGGTTGCTCCTGATTCTCCTGAAGATAAGATAAATCGTGATTGCCTGAGATCGTTTTACAGTGATAGTGATTGAGCAGGTCGATGGTTGGGGAGAGCGCATCGAAGTATCCTGCAATATCCCCGGCACAGATTATTTCTGAAACTTTTTCACGCTCGAATATCTCCAGCGCCTGTTTCAGGGGGACGGGGCTGGCGTGAACATCGCTGATTATTCCAAGCTTTGTTGTCACAATCTATAACTGCCTTGAACCTAGATTAATCAGTTGGACACCGCAAAGTGTGCCTCTGGGAGTGCAACTGGCGTAACAAAAAAAGGAGAGAATGGCAGGCCCTTCGTGAGTTTTTTTGTATAGTCAGATGCGCTCCCAGAGGTATAATTTGTGGTGTAGCATCACTCACCGAATGGGTGAACTGCGACGCAGTAAAAAAAGTTAATGTTTTCATATGGTTATTGTATAGTTAAAGCGGCCAACTGATTAATCTAGGTTGTAAGACCAGGACTATTTTGAGCTTAGCTTGCTCGAATGGCAAATAAGGGTAATCAAGACATTCAGGCAATTTCTGAGAAACCTTCTCTTAAACCAATCCAGCGCTGAATAAGTTGTCGACCCTGTGATTCATTTTCACGTTCTAGCAATAATTCAGCCAGCTCCTGAGCCAGTGGAAAAAGTGGTTCATCCCGTAATAGATCAGCTATTTTGTACCGCGCTTCACCCGTTTGACGCGTGCCCATGTATTCACCTGCACCGCGTAATTCCAGGTCTTTTTGAGCAATTTCAAATCCATCATTGGTATTCCTGATGATGTTTAACCTTTTACGCGCAAGTCCGGAAATATTATTTTTTACCAGTAAAATACAGAAACTTTCCTTTGCACCACGACCAACCCGACCACGCAGTTGATGAATTTGTGCTAGCCCAAGACGTTCGGGGTTTTCGATAATCATGATGCTGGCATTAGGTACATCAACACCCACTTCGATTACCGTAGTTGCCACCAGAATTTGTGTTTTACCTTGTTTAAAATCGTGAATGCGTTGTTCTTTTTGCTCTGCTTTCAAACGACCATGTACCAGATCAACATGACATTCCGGTAATTGTTGTTCCAGGTTACTAAAAGATAGCTCAGCGGCTTCGCATTGCAGCGCTTCAGATTCTTCAATAAGTGTGCAAACCCAGTAAACCTGGGCGCCAGAAGCACAGGATTTTCGCACAGATTCGATCAGACTCGAGCGTTTGGATTCGATAATAACTGAAGTGTTTACAGGTTTCCTACCTGGTGGTAATTCATCGATGACTGAATAATCCAGATCGGCAAACAGAGACATAGCCAGCGTGCGAGGAATTGGCGTAGCTGACATAATCAGCTGATGAGGTGTTTCACCCTGGCGCGCCTTTTTTTGCAAGGCCTGACGCTGTGCGACACCAAAGCGATGTTGCTCATCTATAATCAAATAGGCCAGGTGAAAATACTCTACCTGGTCCTGGAACAGGGCATGCGTGCCGATAATGAGTTGTGCTTTGCCGCTGGAAATGTCATCAAGTTTTTGCTGCCGATTTTTCCCTTTGTCCGCACCGGTTAGTAGTACCAGGGAAAATCCCATCGGCTGCAGCCAGGTTTTAAAATTCTGATAATGCTGCTCGGCCAGAATCTCGGTTGGTGCCATCAGGGCACACTGAAATCCGTTTTGAAGTATCACCACACAACTGGCTGCAGCTACAACGGTTTTACCTGAACCCACATCACCCTGCATTAATCGAAGCATGGGTTTACCATCAGCCTGAAAATCATTCATCAGTTCATCTAAAACTCGTTGCTGGGCGGTGGTTAGCGTAAAAGGTAGATTGGACAAAAAGTCAGACACTATTGAAAGGTTTGATATTTCAATCAATACACTCTGTAATTGGCGAATTTGCTGCCTTTTTTGAAGCAGACTGAGCCGATGGGCGGCGAGTTCTTCGATAATGAATCGGCGCTGGGAAGGGTGACTCATTGACAGAATTTGGGAGACATCAACAGCGTTCTGCGGCGAATGGAGCTGTATCAGTGCGAGATTGATTTCGGGTAATTTATGTTTTTGCACCCAGATTTCTGGTAATGGTTCACTTATGGGTTGCTGTTGCAGGCGGATCAGCAACTGCTTAAAGATTCTTCGCAGACTTAACTGGTGCAAACCTTCGGTTGTAGAATAGACGGCTGTCAATCGTTGTTGCAATTGAGGTGGTGATTCCGGGTCTATCAGTTCATATTCGGGATGAACCATTTCCAGGTTATGACCAATCCAACGGCATTCGCCAAAACAACGTATCCAGGCACCCTTGCTCAACTGTTGCTGTTGTCGGGCATTGAAGTAAAAAAAGCGTAAGCTTAGTTGGCCGGTATTATCGGTTAAACTAACGACCAGGCTGCGTCTGCTTCGACCCCCTGGTCTGAAATTGACTGAAGCTAAAAGCACCTGTCCCTGAATCAGATAGTGCCGCCCCTGTTGTAATGAACCGATTGAGGTGAGCCTGGTGCGATCTTCATATCGCAGAGGAAGATGAAACAACATATCCTGCAGGCAGAAGATGCCAATTTTATTTAACCGTTCAGCAAGTTTGCTGCCTACTCCTTTTAGGCTGGTAACATCCTCATTACCCCAGTCTGACACGAAAAAACGAGTTTTATGCCATTACCATCACGGCATCCATTTCAACCTGTGAACCTTTAGGTAAAGCAGAAACTTCAATTGCTGCCCGAGCCGGGTAGGGTTGGTCGAAATAAGTCGCCATAATTTCATTGACGGTTGGAAAGTGAGTCAGGTCAGTGAGGAATATATTCAGTTTGACGATATCCTTCATGCTGCCGCCAGAGGCCTGACAAATAGCATTAAGATTGTCAAATACTCTTTTAATCTGATCACTAATATCGCCTTCCACCATCAACATGGTGTCAGGTATCAGGGGAATTTGACCAGAGATATAAACCGTATTATCTATTTTAACAGCTTGTGAATAGGTTCCGATGGCCTGGGGTGCCTGATCGGTTTGGATGATTTCTTTAGTCATGACTTTCTCTTTAGTTTTTGTAGTTAAGATTATTATTTAAAGCCGCCATAAGCGATTAACGGCGGGTATTCGTCGAATTCGCTTCATTACACGTGCCAGATGGACCCGATCACGCACGGCGACATCGAATTCCATGGTAGAAATTTGTCCATCCTTTTCTGAAAGATTGATATGTTCGATATTGGATGCCATGTCGGCTACACAAGTTGCTAATTTTGCCAGTACACCGCGTTGGTTTGCCACCTGTACGCGTAAAGAAGCGAGGTACTCTCCTTCAATATGATGTGACCATTGCACCGGCAATTGTCGGTTTTCGCGGGAAGCCTTGAGCATATTTTTGCATTGCTGCATATGAATAACAATACCTTTACCTGATGACATGTAACCTACGATAGGGTCTCCTGGCACTGGGTGGCAGCATTTGGCATAGGAAATAACCATACCCTCAGAGCCTTTAATGGCTAAAGGTTTACCCTGCGTATCGAACTGAGTGAGTTCATCATCAACATCGACTTCTTGATCATAAATGGTCTTGGCTACCAGAGACGCACTCCGGTTACCCAGGCCAATTTCGGCCAGCAATTCTTCCTTTGAAGAAAGGCGGTAGCGTTCAAGAGCTTTGTCAAAGTTTTCATTCAAGATTCCGTCATCCTTAACATCGATATGATTGACCGCCTGTTGTAATAATCTTTGACCCAAAGAGATGGCTTCAGTGTGCTGCAAGGATTTGAGAAAATGTCGGATATTGGTTCTTGCACGTGCGGTAATGACAAAATCCATCCAGCTTGGATGCGGACGACTGGCTTTAGAACCAATGATTTCTATGGTTTGACCATTAAATAGCTCCGTGCTTAGCGGGCACATGACATGGTCAATGCGAGCTGCTACGCAGGTATGACCAATATCGGTGTGTACGGCATAGGCAAAATCAACAACCGTTGCACCACGCGGTAACTTCTTGATATCACCGTTCGGGGTAAATAGGTAGATTTCATCGGGGAACAGATCAACCTTAACGCTTTCCAGGAATTCCAGCGAACTGCCAGAGCGTTGCTGCATTTCCAGCAAGCCTTTAAGCCAGTCCAGGGCGCGAGTCTGGGCGCTGGAGCTGCTACTACTGCTGGAGCCACCCTCTTTATATAACCAGTGCGCAGCAATACCAGATTCTGCGAATTGGTCCATCTCCTTGGTTCTAATCTGCGCTTCAATAGGTACGCCATGAGGTCCTATCAGGCTACTGTGTAAAGACTGATAACCATTGGCTTTGGGGATGGCGAGATAATCTTTGAACTTACCAGGCAGAGGTTTGTACAGATTATGCAACACACCTAAAATACGATAGCAGTCATCAATTGATTTGGTGAGAATTCGCACTCCAAATACATCAGTTAGTTCAGAAAAACTCAGATGTTTTTCTTTCATTTTTTTGTAAATACTGTGAATATTTTTCTGACGATGCAGAACCTCAGCATCAATACCCAGTTCTTTAAGGCGATTATTAATGGGTGATTTTAGGGTTTCAAATATTTGCTTGCGACGACCAACCAGCTCTTTACAGGCATTTTCTATTGCGCGATAGCGCATGGGATAGGCGCTTTTAATCGATAGGTCAAGTAACTCATTACGGACACTGTAAATGCCTAGCCGATTGGCAATAGGTGCGTAGATATCCATGGTTTCACGTGCGATTCGTTTTCGCTTATCCGGCGGCATGGCATCCAGCGTACGCATATTATGCAATCGATCTGCCAGCTTGATGATGATGACCCGGATATCCTTTACCATAGCCAGCATCATTTTACGAAAGCTTTCAGCCTGTGCTTCTGCTTTTGAGCGAAAATCCATCTGTGATAACTTGCTGACACCATCGACCAGGTCAGCGACTTCCTGCCCAAATTGTTCTGCCAGTTGTGCTTTGCCGGTTGTGGTATCTTCTATGACATCATGCAGCAAGGCGGCGACAATACTATTACCATCCATGCGCATTTCAGCCATGATACGCGCAACCGCAATTGGGTGATAAATATAGGGTTCGCCTGAGACTCGAAACTGACCTTCATGTGCCTGGGCACCGAATAAATAAGCCTCGTAAACCAGTGCTACCTGCGGGGCTTCGAGGTAGTCTTCTAAGGATGAACAGAGATCGCTAATGAGATAGCGATCATCTTTGGTCGTTTTGTTACCCGGAATAACTTTGAATAAATTCGCGTTTTCCGGTTTGGACATAAGTTTATGGGCAGGATGGTTTAGCTGTCTAAGGGTTCGGATTGTGCATGAGCAAGGCTAGCCAGGGCAATTTCACGCACCAGGTCATCATCAGTCGCAATTTTAGCCATTTCCTGTTGGGCTTCCAGTTCGTTCATGGAGTGATCAGAAATGAGATTCTCAGCAATTTCACGCAATGCGATTACCGTGGGTTTATCATTGTCAACTGGAACCATAGGTTCCGCTCCCTGAGAAATTTGACGAGCGCGACGCGAAGCCAACAGAACCAGATCAAATCGGTTTTCAACATGTTCCAGGCAATCTTCTACAGTGATACGTGCCATTATTAAGTAGCTCCTAAAGTTTAAATTTCAAAATCAGCGTGATAATAGCCAAAAGAACTTGAAAGCTAAACCTTTTCTTGCGGAATCGAGGCAATTAAGTCTCGATTTTTAAGTTTTTGTCGAAATTTCGTGAGTCCCTGGCTATGAATGAGACATTCAAGGTCATATATAGCCTGTTCAAAATCATCGTTGATGATCAAATATTCGGCATCACCATAGTGAGACATATCTCGATCAGCCTCCTGCATTCTACGTTGGATAATGCTTTCATCGTCTGTAGCGCGATCTGTCAGGCGTTGAAGCAGGGTTTCCCGTGATGGTGGCAGGATAAAGACACTGATCGTATCAGGCAGTTTCATTTTGATCTGCCTTGCGCCCTGCCAGTCTATTTCCAGAATGACATTTTTTCCCTGTTGCAGTAAAGTTTCAGCCGATTGTCGTGCCGTGCCATAGTAATTATCAAACACTTTTGCATGTTCTAGAAATTCATCGGCGTCGACCATGGACTCAAATTTTTCGACTGAGACAAAATTATAATCTTTGCCATTAACTTCTCCCGGTCGTTTTTCTCGTGTGGCATGAGAAACACAAACAGTGAAGGCATCAGGTTTGCGTTGAAGTAAGGCTTTAAGCAGGCTGGTTTTACCAGCACCGGAAGGGGCAGAAATAGTAAATAAACAGGCGGTTTGTTGGCTGGTACTCATAATCGATAATAAAATTAATCAGATGGGTATTGTAATGACAGCAGCACTTAACACCAATACACTGTTCAACTTTAAGTGCATATTTTTCCGTATGAAGAGCAATTTGAGCCATTCCTACTTGCAGCGTTTTGATGGTAACAGTCGAATTTTCTCTGCGGCCGCTTTACCGCTCTTGCAACAGGCGAGTTTTTGTATTGTTGGCATTGGTGGTGTTGGTTCCTGGGCTGCAGAATCGACTGTACGTTCTGGCATTGGGAATATTACCTTAATTGATCACGATGATATCGATATCGGCAATAGCAATCGCCAGATACATACCCTGGTTGATACTATCGGGCAAAGTAAGGTTGAAACACTGAGACGACGAATTTTATCGATAAATCCAGAATGCGAATGTATCGCGTTAGATGAACTGGTTACTCGATCTCGCCTTGATCGTTTCCAGTTCGAACAGTTCGACTTTGTTATTGATGCAATCGATCATGTCCAGCACAAAACTGCACTGGTCCACCACTGCCGACGAAACAAAACACGCTTAATTTCCACTGGCGGTGCAGGCGGGCTTACAGACCCTACTAAAATTGATACCGCCGACTTGACTAAAACATTTAATGATCCATTACTGGCTAAAGTACGTGCAAATTTACGCCAACAACTTGGTTATTCTCGCAACCCCAGGCGTAGTTTTGGTATTCCCTGTGTTTATTCTACTCAACAACCAATCTACCCTACCGATGATGGGAACATTAGTTATCGTAAACCTGCTCGACCTGAACAAACCAGTTTAGATTGCGCGACTGGAATTGGCTCCTTTGTCGCAGTTACAGCAAGTTTCGGGTTTTGTGCTGCTGCTTTCGCAGTCAATAAATATCTGGAGAAAAAGCTGTGATTCAATGGTTTCCAGGCCACATGTACAAAGCCAGCAAGGAAGTCAAAAAAATCCTACCACAGGTACACCTGTTGATAGAAGTACTGGATGCACGACTACCTTTCAGTAGTCAGAATCCAATGCTGGACAGGCTTCGTGGCGACAAACCCAGTATCAAAATACTGAATAAATGTGACCTGGCAGATCCAGATCGCACCAGGCAATGGCAGCACTTTCTGGAACAGCGGCAAGGCATTAAAACCTTGGCCTTGAGTAGCGCTGAACCAGCCAGAGTAAAAACCATCATTGAACTAAGTCGGAAGCTAATACCATCCAGGCTAAATCGTGGAGAAGATATTCATGCTCTGATCTGTGGTATTCCTAATGTTGGAAAATCTACAATTATTAACCACCTCAGCGGCAGAACCATAGCTAAAACGGGCAACGAACCGGCGGTGACGAAAAATCAACAGCGCATAGACCTCGGACAGGGCCTGGTGTTGATCGATACACCGGGCATGTTATGGGGTAATATTGAAAATGAAAATAGTGGCTATAGACTGGCGCTAAGTGGCGCGATCAAGGATACCGCGCTGGACCATGAAGATGTCGCCTGGTTTGCAGCCGAGTGGTTATTAAAAGAATATTCATCTAATTTGATGCGGCGTTATCAATTGGATCAGGCACCGCTAACTGAACAACAATTACTGGATCAAATTGGACGATTTCGTGGTTGTCTGCGCGCTGGCGCTGAAGTAGATTTGGCAAAGGTCTCCAGCCTTTTGATTCGAGAATTTCGCTCCGGTGAACTCGGTGAAATCACGTTGGAAACACCGGAGATAATGGAGCGAGAGCTGGAACAGCTGGCGTTAATCCGGGTGGAGAAAGCTGCACGGAAAACAGCAAAGAAAATGGACCGGAAGAAAAATCGAAACAAACGTTAAAGCAAAAAATAATGGATAATTTAATCTCAGCAAAAACATTAAAACAGCATATTGGTGATAACGGCTGGCTCATCTTTGATTGCAGATTTAATTTGGCTGATACTGAACAGGCACAAAAAAATTACCAACAATCACATATTCCTGGTGCCATTTATACGCATCTGGATCACCATTTGTCTTCACCAATAACGCCTGATTCCGGGCGCCATCCGCTGCCAGATTTATCGACTTTATTGCAATGGTTATCATTCTGTGGACTGCAGCAGAAAACACGGGTAGTTGTTTATGACGATAGTGCCGGAGCCTTTGCAACCCGTTTGTGGTGGATGTTGAAATGCCTTGGACATCATTCTGTTTGTGTGCTCGATGGCGGTTGGACGGGCTGGGTGAAAGCCGGATTTGAGGCTGATCAACAGCTACCGAACTTAACTGCTTCTCAATATGAAGCAAGTTTTAATGGGAGCCTGGTGAAAACAACTGCTGAAGTATTCTCAAACCTAAATTCTCAGGAATTCCAGCTCATCGATGTACGTGCTGGTGAAAGATTTCGGGGAGAGATGGAACCGATAGATCCTGTTGCCGGACATATTCCAGGCGCAATCAATATGCCTTTGACAGATAATCTTGATGAAGATGGCCTGTTCAAATCACCTCAACAGTTACGTGAACTTTATGAAGATTTGAGCGAGCTGTTTGCAACCGAGCAACAGGTTTTTATGTGTGGCTCCGGTGTGACTGCCTGTCATTCGGTATTTGCGATGTGCCTTGCTGGTTTTCAAATGCCACGACTTTATGCTGGCTCCTGGAGTGAATGGATTCGGGATACAGCAAGGCCGGTTCAATCCTTATGATGGATTTGGGTGTAAGGTAATTCCTGACAATCAATCGGGCAGATGAGTTTTTATAATTTGGTAAATCTCCGGCCGATTCAACTCCATTTCTTCAATCGTCAAACCTTCCAGTGAGTGAGGATACTTAAGCCAGGCTGTCGTTTCGTGTATGACATAATCCGGTGCCTTTCCAATCTCATTTCGACTCGGCTTGTAGTAGGGCACAGCAATGCGGATATCTTCGGGCATATTCAATCGAGTTTTGTTACGCAGGTTTTCAATAATAGCTTCGACCGAGCGCCCGGTATCAAAAACATCATCGACGATTAACAGACGATCATGATGTTGGATGTTTTTGATTAAATATGCCAGGCCGTAAACTTTTACCTGGCGCGATTGATTATCGATGCCGGTATAAGAGGAAGTTCGAATCGCGATATTATCGGCATGTATGCCATGAAAATGCAGATATTCCTGAACTGCAATTCCAATCGGTGCGCCACCGCGCCAAACTGCGATGATGAAGGTAGGTTTGAATCCGCTATCAAGAATTTTTTCAGCAAGCTTAAAAGAATCTTCCAGCAGACTCTGCGCGCTTAGATAGACTTTATCCATGATGAATTAATAAATAATGGGACGAATTGGAATTATGCCAGTAGAATCTTAATATGAAAAAGAAATTTCTTGATGAAGATACCTTGATTCTTGATTCGTTCAAACTCGGTGTTAAAATTTTTGAGAGCGGATTCAAACCTACCTTCATTGTTGGCTTGTGGCGTGGTGGTAGCTCAGTGGGTATCTACGTTCAGGAATGCCTGCAAACACTTGGTCTGGAAACCAATCATATCTCACTGCGAACGTCTTACCGTGGTCAGCCTTACTATCAACAAATGGCGGCTTCACCGGTCACGGATATTCGAGTGCATGGCACGCAGTTTTTAACGGAAAACCTGAATGCTGATGATTCCCTGTTAATCGTCGATGATGTTTTTAGCACTGGAAAGAATATCGATGCTGTAATCAAACGACTCAATCAGCGACTGAAAAGGAATATGCCCAGTGAAGTCAAAATTGCCACGTTATGGCAACGCCAATCTTACAGAGCGGTTGATATCAAACCTGATTTTATCCTGCACCAGACAGAAGACTGGTTGGTTTTTCCGTATGAAATGAGTGGCTTGTCGCTTGTAGAAATCAGGCAGCACAAACCTTTTCTGGTGCCATTGATAAAATCAGATATGGTTGAAATGGATTAAACTTTAAACCTTCGGTGCCAACAGCTCAATCTGATATCCATCAGGATCTTCAACAAAAGCAATAACGGTTGTGCCAGCGTTCATTGGCCCGGCATCTCGAATGATCTTGCCGCCCTTTTTGCGAATATCGTCTACTGCCTTATAAACATCATCGACTTCCAGTGCTATGTGGCCGTAACCGTCACCGATGTCATAGCTGGTGGTGTCCCAGTTATGAGTGAGTTCTATGGTGGCCTGTTTATCATCGTCGCCGTAACCAATAAAGACGTTGGTGAAGCGACCATCGGGGTAATCCTGTTTTCTCATCAGCTGCATGCCGAAAATATTGGTGTAGAATTCGATGGAACGGTCAAGATCGCCAACTCGTAACATTGTGTGGAGGATTCGCATAGTTTTCGCCTTTAAGTTAATCGCCTGATGAGACTGGAGGTATCCCAACGCCCACCCTGCATTTGTTCAATTTCGTCATAATACTGTTTGACGATTTCAGTTATTGGTATCTGGGCCTGGTTGTTCTGGCTTTCCTGAATACAGATCGACAGGTCTTTGCGCATCCAGTCGACCGCAAAGCCAAAGTCGAATTCATCTCGTACCATGGTCTTGCCGCGGTTATCCAGTTGCCAGGATTGTGCCGCACCTTTGGAGATGACATCAACGACTTTTTCGCCATCAAGCCCAGCTTTTTGAGCAAAGTTAAGCCCTTCTGACAGGCCCTGCAATAGCCCGGCAATACAAATTTGATTAACCATTTTAGTCAATTGGCCTGCACCATTTTCGCCCATTAAGGTCACAGCCTTTGCGTAGTTTTTGAGGACAGGTTCTACCTGTTGGAAACTTGCTTCCTCACCGCCCACCATGATTGTCAGCAATCCTTTCTCAGCGCCAACCTGCCCACCTGATACCGGGGCATCGAGGAAATGAATGTCCTGCTGTTGAGTAGCAGTCGACAGTTCGCGTGCAAGTGTTGCTGATGCAGTGGTGTGGTCTATTAAAATAGTATTTGGCTTCATACCCGCAAGGACGCCTTCCTGGCCATAAACAACACTGCGAACATCGTCATCATTGCCGACACAAATACAAGCGATATCAGACGATTCTGCTGCTGCTTTAGGTGTTTCCGCTGATTGTCCGGAATAAGATTCAAGCCAGCTCAGTGCTTTGGCCGGTGTTCTGTTATAGACCGTGATATCAAAACCTGCTTTGGCCAGATGCCCTGCCATGGGGAATCCCATTACACCCAGGCCGATAAATGCAATTTTCTTTTTCATCAGTTTATACGCGGTTGTTTTTTGAATAGTTGTCGTCCATAAACGGGCTTCCTGCCCGTCATGGACTGGAAAAAAGAAAAATGCGATTTTTCTTTTTTCCACATTTTAAATGGCTTATGGCCATTAAAAATGTCGGCACATCCCTGTACCGAATAAGTTCTCATCCTTTCTGGCTGGAAACTTATTATGACTCCAGACACAATTCCAGTCCCATTTGGTAGTACTCGTTTGCCTTGTCCTGTTGTTGCAGTTCTCCCTGGCAAAGCTTGGCCAGCTCCAGATATGCACCGGGAAGCGGTTTTATACCAATACTGGCTTCGAGGTAACTTTGTCCTTTTCCCCAGAGTTTAGCGCGGATCGCGATTCGTCCGAGCGCCAGTAACAGGGTTTCATTCTGAGCGTAGTCGTTGAGCCAGGATTCAGCTTTTGCTAACTGTTCAGAAGGGTCGGGGCAGGACATTTTTCCATAAAGCCTGATCAGCTGATCATCCCACTGCTGATCCAGAGTTTTGGCGATCATTTGCTGTAAAGGTTTGAGATCGGCTTCATGTTGAAGCATGAGTTGAACATATTTCAATGTGAACAATGATTCATTTTGACTTGCTTTGGGGATTTTTTGCCAGGCTTTTTCCAATGCATTTTTACCATTTTTGCTCGCAACTTCGAGGCATGCAATGTAGGTTTGATGTTCCATTTCCAGCTGTTTATCTTCGCTAAGCAAATTCTTTTTTCTTACTTCCGGCAAAATTTCACTGAGCAGTGACCATTCACCGATATCAAAATAAACGATGGCCAGTAACTTGAGAACATAATTATGTTTTGGGGCGATACCGCGTAAATAATTCAGGGTGGCCAGAGCCCGCTCAGATTGTTTGTGTGATAGTTGTAGTTCAGCTTGTGTTACTGATATCGCTATTTCGGCATCGGGTCGAGCTTCGTGTGCGCTTTTCAGGTATTCATCTCTGATAGCGTGTTTTTTCTGTTGTTGCGCCGCTCGAGCAGCAGCGAGGTAGTTAATCAGCGGGTTTTCACTGTATTCGATCAAGCGAGTCAGATTTTGCTCAGATTGCTCAAATCGGCCTTCTGCAAGGTCGATTAGCCCTTGATTCAGTAGCTTGCGGCTTTTTTCGACACGACGATTACGGGCTTTATTACTCAGAGTTTTAGGTAAACGTAAAACAGCAAAAAATAACCGAAATACCAGCTGAATAACTATCGCTGCAACAGCAACAGCAACGATTCCAAATGCCAGGCTGGTTTCAAGCGAATATTCGTCATACTTAATTAGTACGAAACCGGGATCTTTTTGCACCAGTAAAACGGTCAGTAAAACCAGTATGATCAGTAGGAACAGGCCACTCAGGAATTTAAACATCGCTCTTCTCCTCTGACGCTTGCTCTTGATTTGTTTCTGATTTTGGCTCAGGCTTTACTGGAATTTCGACTTCCTGGTTTACTTCGGGAACCGGTTCCGAGGCTTTGTTTTCCCTCTTGCTGATTATTTTTTTCAGCATTTGTAAAGACTGACTGATATCAGGTTTTTCTACTTTAATGGATGATTTTTGCAGGTTTTTCAGCGAATCATAAAAGTCGTTATTTGCTGCATTCTCCAGATCATAATATTCCTCAAATAGCTGAACATTTACGACCATTAATTTATCGTACTGAAATGCATCCCGTTCCAACAACGACCAACGCGTCAGCTGGAGATTATCTGATAGCGTCTGTGTTACATCTATGGCAGTAGTGTTTTCCCGTGCAGTGATTTCGACATTCTGCTTTTTCAGCGTAAACAGCGATTGCACAAAACTGTTGAGCTTTTGTTGATATGTCTGATTCAGGGGCTGGGTGGCAACTTCCTGTTTTTTTGTCTGTTCAGAAAGCAGCAGTGCTGACCTGGTCTGATAGCCGGGTGTGAGGCTATGAATCTGTTTTTCCAGGCGAGAAAGAAGTAGTGTCATGCCAACCAGGTCTGGTCGGGATCGTGTTTTAAGTACTGCAATTTCATCACTAATTTGCACCCTAACCGGTAACATTCCCGGATCCGCAGCTTCTGCAAGTTTGTTACTGGCGGCCTGTAAAGTTAGCGCTGATCCTTCAAAATCATTTTCAAGAATGAGTTTTTGCTGGGATATACGTAAAAGATATTCTACCTCTGCCAGTTTCCAGGTATCTTTATCTCGGCCATAAAGTTCGAACAACTTTTCAGTAGAAGCCTGGAGGGTTTCATTATGCTGTTGTAAATCTGAAATTCTCTGGTTCGACTGACCCAGATTTTGTTCGAGTTGAGCCAGATGAGTGTTAATTGCAGCAACGTTGGCTTTTTGCGCCAACTGAGAATTTATCTGTGCCAGAGTTGCGGCCTGTTCCGCAGCCATCACTTGGCTTTGTTTTTGATCCTGATCCCAGAAATACCAGGCAGCAGCAGCCAATGTAATTATCAGGATAAAGTTGAGTAGCGAAAACCAGGGGAAACCCGATTTATCTTTTGGTGGAGTTTCTATTTCTTCCTCGACCAGCTTTGTTTCAGAAGTTGTCTCAATTTCGTTCATGATATTGGATGTTAGTGTTTAATTTATTTGGTAATTTTATGCCCACAGGGTGACCATAGATTTTGGCTCTGTATCTGAAGTATTTAACCACAGTGTGCACAGAGATAAAAACAGTGAAAGTTATTTTTTGTTAACCTCTGTATCCTTTTATTAATAGCTCCGATCAGTTCTTGTCGTTTGCTATCCAGTATTCTAAAGCCTCTAATATTCCTTCATCACTGGCATTAATTGCGATAATAGTAGCTGCATTATGTCCCAGTTTCTGGGCGGATTCACGCATTCTTTCGCTGATCAGTAACCAGGGCAATTTTTTTATAAGCAAAGAGGATGTTTCGTCTACTATTTGCAGGCAGTTTTGCATGCCTTCGACACTGGTGAAAACGACTATCGTAGGTACATTTCTGGCTGTTAATTGGCAAAAATGCTCAGTCGGATATGAGGGTTTTCGTCGCTGGTATACCTCACAGTAGCTTACTGTTGCTCCTCGTTGTCGCAGTGTATCGCCTAGCAGGTTTCTTCCCTGCTGACCTCGAAAAATGATAATGTTTTTATCTGAAATATTTTGTAGTTTTTCAGACTGTAACAGTCCTTCGCTATTGAAAATGCCAGTTGGATTAATAAACGAATCACAACCCAGGGCTTTGAGCGCCAGTTGTGAACCTTTTCCAATAATTCCGAGTAGTAAGTTTGACGGTAATTTTTTTGCATCGAGGTAGTTAAAGGTATAGTTGACCGCATTGCTGCTAACAAAAAGGGCAATATCGTAATGTTCGATATTTTGCTGCAAACTGGTCAGGAAAGCGGTCTCCGGTGTCGTAGTAATTTCTATCGCCGGAAAGCTTATTATCGATGCTCCTGCTGCTCTGAGCAGTTTGTTCAGTTGTTGTTGCTGGTGTGCGGGGCGAGTTACCAGCACGATTTGATTTGAGAGTGAATTCAGGTCTGATTCTGAATCAGTCATGTTGCAGTTTGGCGAGGATTTCCTCAGCACCCTGCCTTAGTAGGTTTTCTGCCAGTGCAGTACCGAGTTCAGATGCTTGTTGCGGGTCGCCGGTAATTTCTGCTCTGAGCACCCTACTGCCATCGGGTTCTCCTACTAGTCCACGAATGTAGAGTTGATCCTGTTTAAACACGGCATATCCGGCAATTGGTACCTGACAGCCGCCATTGAGTCTTGCATTTAGCGCGCGCTCAGCCATAACGCGTTGTGTTGTTTGGGCATGAGCTAAAGGAGCAATTAATTCTTCAACGGCAGTATCGTTGGTGCGGGTTTCAATGCCAATGGCTCCCTGACCTATGGCGGGCAAGCATTCTTCCGGTTCGATATAGGCTCGAATTCGGTCATCAAATTTGAGCCGTAATAATCCAGCGGCGGCGAGTATAATGGCATCATATTTGCCTTCGTCGAGTTTTCTCAATCGGGTATTGACGTTTCCACGCAACCACTGAATATCAAGATGAGGGTATTTTTCGCTGATCTGGGTTTGTCTGCGTAAGCTGGAAGTACCCACTACAGCACCTTCCGGCAAATCACCAAGGTTTTTGTAGTTGTTGGATACAAAAGCATCTCGCGGATCTTCTCGCTGCATGATTAATGACAGCTGCAAGCCATCCGGAAAATCTACCGGGATATCTTTCATCGAATGCACAGCTATGTCTGCTTCTCCAGCGAGAATGCTGACTTCAAGTTCTTTGACAAACAGACCCTTACCGCCCACTTTTGCTAAAGGGGCATCAAGAATTTTATCGCCTTTGGTTTTAATCTGAATCAGTTTGACGTCGAGGTCAGGATAGATCTTGCAAAGTTGACGCGAGACTTCTTTAGCTTGCCACATGGCTAGCGGACTGCTACGAGTGGCAATCCGCAATTGTGTTATTGCTGAGGTCATGTGATTGTTTTTATCTTGTGGCGCTTAGAGCTGCTTTAATATTTTTCTTACACCGGGAAGGTGGCGACGACTGACTTCAAGCGTATCCTCAATATCGCTAAAACTTACCCTGTGCCCATCATTACTAGATTTGAGGCCGGAAATTTTTGATAGTCGGACTAGCGCATTACGATGAATTCGGCAAAAATCATTGGCAAATTCAATCTCCAGATTTTTCAGTGGCTCTTCAATCAATACTTCGCCATCAGAGTGTCTGACCGTGACATATTTTTGATCAGCCTGAAAATAATAAACCGTGCTTAATGGAATTAATACCAGGTTGCCCCGAACACGGGCGCAGATATGTTTCCTCGGACCCATATCGGTGATATCAATGTTGGTGATACTCACCTGTGCGCGATTCGGTTTTATTGCTGCAGAAAGAGCACCTTCGAGGCTGTCTTTTTTTACTGGTTTTAACAGGTAATCGACGGCATGAGTTTCAAATGCTTCCAGAGCGTGATCGGTATAGGCTGTGGTAAAGATGATAGCAGGTGGCTCATCCAGTTCATCCAGATGGCGCGCTGCTTCGATGCCATCAATGCCTGGCATACGAATATCCATGAGCACGATATCGGGCTTGATTTTTTCAATCACTGTTAGCGCCTGGCTGCCGTTAATCGCTTCTCCAGCTACTTCGAATCCTTCTATACTGGTAATCATGCGATTTAAACGTTCGCGCGCAAGTTTTTCGTCATCAACGATGACTACTTTCATGATCAAGTCGTTATTCATAGTTTGGCCGGTTTTCCTAGGTTGACCCTATATTATCCGATTATATAATTATTGGTAAATTAAGTTTTACCGTAAATTTATCATTTTCCTCAAAATGTTTCATATTAGCTCTACCGCTATAAGAAAGGTGTAGGCGTTCTTTAATATTTTCTATAGCCATACTATTGCCCTTTCGAGTTCGGCTGAGTTGATTTTTCAATACTGGATTAGAGATTGTAATCTCGACGTATTTTGCTTTAATCTGTAGATGGATGTCAATTTGGCCGCCGTCTATCAATGGTTCGATTCCATGATAAATCGCATTTTCAACCAGAGGTTGAAGTGTTAACGCGGGAATTTCAATATGTTTCGGAACATCCGGAATTACCCAATTGACGAGCATCCGATCACCTAGACGAAGCATTTCCAGTTCAATATAGCCAAAAGTCAATTCGAGTTCTCGTTCCAGGCTGATGCTGCTTTCAGCTGATAGACTGGCTCGAAATAGATCGGATAGATTTTCTATCGAGTGTTCAGCCAGATCCGGGTCAGCATGTGTCAGGCTTGCTATGGAATTCATACTGTTAAACAGAAAATGAGGATGAATCCTGGCCTGCAGGGCTTCCAGTCGAGCTTTGACCTGTGATTTTAGTATATTTGCAGATTCATGCTGAATATAAAGATAGCGTAAGGCAACACCGTATAGGATTCCTGATGTGGCAGAATAACGCAGGCACTGTAACCACAGGCTTTCATCTAATGGATCTAGTGACAGGAATTTGTTGATCTGTACGTTTAACAAGGTTACCAAAATGGTCATGAAAACGACTGTAGCGATGCTTACAATGGTGCCATCTTTGACTCTACCCATAAATGCATAGCGAGACAGAAAACATAAGCTCCATCCACTAGTGACGCTGACCCATTGCATAAATGATGATATTGCACCTATATGGCCGAACAACCCCTCTTTATCGGTGTAACTTGCCAAAGAGTAAACCACTGCAATTAATTCGGTAACTATGACCAAACGCAGAAAAATCTCAGCCTGACAGTAGTTGGGGAGATAGCTGTGCGCCTGATCCATATCGACAGTTTTGAACGCTTTTTTATTATTTTCCGTCATTAAACATAATTATTTAGGCGCGGCGCGCTAGCATACAGTAAAATCTGGGGCACTACACTACAACATTTTATAGCTGTAAAATGAAATGTAAGTAAGTTAATCCATTTTAGGTAATTGTAACCAATCTGACAATTACAGGCTTTTGTAAAATACTGGGAAAATTAATGAATAAAAGTGATCAACGCCTTTGGAGTGGTCGTTTCAATGAACCGACTGACACTTTTGTGGAAAAGTTTACTGCGTCGATAGAATTCGATAAACGGCTTGCTTTAGTCGATATTCGGGGCTCGCTGGCACACGCAAAAATGCTAAATAAGATAAAAATACTCAGTAATGCAGAATTCCAGCAGATAGAACAAGGTTTGTCGCAAATAAAGCAGGACATTATCGAAGATAATATGCAATGGTCGGTCAGTCTGGAAGATGTTCATATGAATATCGAAGCCAAGCTGACCCAGTTGATCGGTGATGCCGGTAAGAAACTGCATACTGGTCGTTCTCGAAATGATCAGATTGCTACCGATATCCGACTTTATCTGAGAGATGAAATTCAGCGATGCCAGAAATTGATCGATGATTTTCAACAGGGTCTGTTAAATCTGGCTGAACGTGAAGCTGATACCATCATGCCAGGATTTACCCATTTACAGGTGGCGCAGCCGGTCACTTTCGGGCACCACATGTTGGCCTGGTTTGAGATGTTGCATCGAGATTATGATCGCCTGCAGGATTGCTCTCGACGTATGAATCAGTTACCGCTTGGAGCAGCGGCATTGGCCGGGACTTCTTATCCTCTGGATAGAAATTACACCACAGAAATTCTGGATTTCAGTACACCCAGCCGAAACTCAATCGATGCAGTTAGTGATCGCGATTTTGCGATAGAATTTTGCGCTGCTGCAGCGATTTGTATGATGCATCTGTCACGTATGGCTGAAGAACTGGTGCTCTGGTCGTCCGCACAGTTTAATTTTATACTGCTGCCAGATCGTTATTGCACGGGTTCTTCCATAATGCCTCAGAAGAAAAACCCAGATGTGCCAGAGCTGGTTCGCGGAAAAACCGGTCGGGTTTATGGTCATCTGATGAGTTTGCTCACTTTGATGAAGTCACAACCACTGGCCTATAACAAAGACAATCAGGAAGACAAGGAACCGCTGTTCGATACGCTCGATACACTGCAGGGCAGCTTACGTGCTTTTGCTGATATGGTACCGAATCTTACGGTCAACAAAGAAGTTATGTATCAGTCAGCGAAACAAGGTTATTCCACTGCAACCGATCTGGCCGATTATCTTGTTAATCGCGGTTTGCCCTTTCGGGATGCGCATGAAGTGGTGGGTAAAGCGGTTGCTTTTGGCATAGACCAGGGTCAAGATTTATCAGAATTATCGCTAGAACAAATGCAGACATTTGATAATCGTATTGAAGCCGATGTGTTTGATGTGTTGATATTGGAAGGTTCGGTCAATGCAAGAAATATTATTGGTGGAACAGCACCTGCTCAGGTACGTTTTCAAGTTCAGCAATGTAAAAAAATACTGTCTGAACGAAAATAATAATGGATCAAACCTGCAAAGCCATAACCTTTATGGTATTCGTATTCCAATAACATAGTAATGATAGGTTTGGTGTTCCCGTGGTGTTCTGCTGCCGTGTTGCAGCGCGCTCACCAATGGATATCGGCCTACGCCGGCATGACGTACCATTGCTTTCGCACTGCGCCTTGCTGCGAAACACCACAGGGTCGCTGAACCCGTCATTATCATGTTGATAGAGCACTGGTCGTTGCTCGAAAATAATCATCACAATAAGTGGGTCACTATTTTTTCTTATTCCTCTGGATCATGTTTCGCACAATATACTTTTCTAACTCGACCAAAAATAATACCGAGGAGGAAACCAGCAGAATCCGCAACCATAGTGTGAATTCAATAGCAGTAGTACCAAATAAAGTATGCATTGGCGTTAGGTAAGTAAAACCTAACTGGAAGGTAATGAGTACACCAATAGCAATTAGTACGTAACGATTGCCCATTAATCCTGCCCAATTGAACACAGAGTCTGTGATATATCGAGAATTAAATAAGTAAAATATCTCGAACATCACCAGTGTATTTACCGCAACTGTACGCGCATATTCAATGCTGACACCTCGTTCT
>Ga0256847_1000138_pt1 | contig 49098 bp, 47 predicted proteins | sample TeddybearmetaG_FD_189099 | JGI IMG/M metagenome (GOLD analysis project Ga0256847, IMG submission 189099) | Hydrothermal vent microbial communities from East Pacific Rise, Pacific Ocean - Teddybear | ecosystem: Environmental > Aquatic > Marine > Hydrothermal vents | place: Pacific Ocean: East...
ACTGTCTCCTTTATCTGCTCTTCAGATAAAACGGGATTTAAGATGAAAACAGTTTCGTAATGATTCATGTAAAATCGTTTAAAATAATTATTCAATACTCTCAGCACCTTGCCAAGAGCGTGCAAAAATACTACTTTATATCCAATTTTCAAACCTCTTTTTTATTATTAATATTTTTCCTACAAGTTGTGATGAAGTGCTTGATTTATACGTTAAAAGTTAAAAAAAGTTACCGTTCGTCGATTTTTTTTACTACTATTGTCATTAGCAAATCTAAACAACCGTGGATAAACCAGTCTTAAAGTGTGCAATTGTTGACGATTCAACCCTACAAAGGCTTTCTATCGTTAAACTCATTGAGAATCACCCTTCGCTCAACCTAGTAGCAGAATATAACAACGCAATTGAAGCCAAAATGGGCTTTGCTACGACCGAAATTGATCTTATTTTTCTAGATATTGAAATGCCAATTCTTTCTGGATTCGATTTACTAGACGATCTTACTCACAAACCACAAATTATTTTCGTCACCGGAAAAACCAAATACGCCTTCAAAGCATTTGATTATGACGCTGTTGATTATTTAAGAAAACCTATTTCTAAAGAACGTTTCTTAAATGCTGTCCACAAAGCGATTATTAATTTCAAAATGAAAAATGAAGATGGGTTTGATGACGAGGACTTCATTTTTGTAAAAAGTAATCTCAAAAAGCGTAAAGTATTCCTTAATGAATTACGCTACATTGAAGCTCTTGGTGATTATGTGAAGTTGGTAACCGAGCATGATTCCTTGGTTGTTTTATCTACTATGAAAGCTTTTGAGTCTTTATTACCTAAAGAACGCTTTCTACGCATTCACAAATCGTATATCGTAAACCTGGATAAAGTGGAACGATATAACAGTAAAGTGATCGAACTTGAAAACGAACAATTGCCACTATCGCGTAACAGAAAAGCCGAACTTGTTGAAGCGCTTTCTGCTACCATGCGTAGTTAATAGTGATCTACATCTATCGTAACTTTAACCCTAGCAAACTCCTTTAAGGCGTAAAACCGCTGTTGCACCTTTTGTATAAACTCTTTGGTCTTCGGAAGTGATTGTTGCTTCGGAATTTTCACTAGTATATTGGATATAAACTCATTGCGAATCCTAGCTACAGGCGGACTTACCGGACCCAACACATTTTCCTTCAACTGAAGTTGTAACACCTCTCCAAACCAAACAGATGCCTTTTGCATGGTTAAAAAATTTCGATGTTTGAAGGTAAGTTTAATCGTCCGATAATAAGGAGGGTACTTATATTGATAACGCTCTTCGGTCTGTTCAGCATACATATTTTCGTAGTCATTCGAACTCACCTGTTTCAAAATTTGGTGGTATGGATTGTAACTTTGAATAATTACTTTACCTCTCTTTTGAGTACGCCCAGCTCTACCCGATACTTGTTGTAATAACTGATAACTCCTTTCATGGGCCCTAAAATCGGGAAAGTTAAGTAGGTTATCTGCGTTCATAACCCCCACCAAACTTACATTTCTAAAATCCAATCCTTTCGCCAACATTTGTGTCCCCACCAAAATATCAATCTCCTGTTGCTCCATGCGCTCTATCAATTTGGCGTAGGCATGTTTCCCCTTGGTGGTGTCTTGGTCCATGCGCGCCACCGACCGTTCCGGGAACAATTCCTTCAATTCATTTTCAATCTGCTCCGTTCCAAACCCTTTATTATCTAAGGTATCACTTCCACAAGCCATACAAGCAATCAACATCGCCATATGATAACCGCAGTAATGACAACGCAATTCATTCTTAAATTGATGGTAGGTCAAACTCACATCACAATTAGGACATTGGGGAGCATTTCCACAAGTAGTACATTCTACTGCGGGTGAATAGCCACGCCGATTTTGAAACAAAATTACCTGTTCCCCCTGCTCTAGCGACTCCTTTATTTCCTCAAGAAGACGATCACTAAAATGACCTGTCATTAATTTGCGCTTCGTTTTATCTCGAACGTCGATCAATTCTATATCGGGCATCGGGACATTTCCAAAGCGTTCTTTCAATAAGACCAAACCATACTTTCCCTGCACCGCATTAAAGTAGCTTTCTAAGGAAGGTGTCGCTGATCCTAATAAGACCTTAGCTTTATGAATGTTAGCCAAAACAATCGCTGAGTCACGAGCATGATAACGCGGTGCCGGATTGTATTGTTTGAAGGAAGGTTCATGCTCTTCATCAATAAGAATTAAACCCAAATTTTGAAAAGGTAAGAAAAGGGAAGATCGAGCTCCGATGACAATTTGTGCTTTGGGTTTACTTTCCAAAACATGGTTCCAAACCTCCACCCGCTCGTTCAATGAATACTTAGAATGATACACCGAAATCTTCTCTCCAAAATAAATTTGAAGGCGACTAATCAATTGAGTCGTTAAGGCAATTTCAGGAAGCATGTATAAAATTTGTCGTCCAGAACTTAACACTTCCTCAATAAGCTGCACATAAATTTCGGTTTTCCCACTAGAGGTGACCCCATGTAGGAGGCAAATATCTTTTTCTTTAAATGAATCCTTTATTTCTGAAAGCGCTACGTCTTGTGCAGGGCTCAGTTTTTTTATTGCTGAAGCCGCCTCGCCTTCATACGACACACGGTCTTTTTGAATAAAATACTCCTCTAAAACCCTTTTATCTATTAATGTCCGAAGGACCGAAGCCGTGCTCTCCGATTTCTTCTGAAGTAAGACCGAGTCTACATTCTTTTCCGAAGTAGAAAGCATAAAAAGCGTCATTAACACCTGCCGTTGCTTCGGAGCGCGAGACAGATTATCTAGCAACTCTTTTAACTTCTCTTCTTGAGCATACAAAGGACTCAACTTAATATATCGCTTCAGCTTAGGCTTGTATTGATCATACACTTCCTCCTGAACCATAACTACGCCCCTATCCAACAATTTCTGAATGACACCCATCACATTCTTTTGGTCTAAAATAGAACGGACATCATTAATATGCAGTGAAGATTGGTTCTGCAAGGCTTCGTATAGTAAAAATTCAGCATCACTAAAGTCACTATCATCCACGACCTCATTTTTTGCCAACGAGATAATAGTTTCACTTTCCAAAAGAAAAGCGCTCGGCAAAGCAGCTCGAACCACCTCTCCCAACGTACACATATAATAACTACCCATCCACTCCCAATGTTTCAATTGGTGCTGCGTAACGATGGGAGTCTCGTCCAGAATTTGATCAATGGATTTGGTCTCGTATCCGAGTGGATCTACTTGATGTACACCGTATACAATGGCGGTATAAATTTTTGACTTACCAAAAGGTACTGCCACACGCATGCCTGATTTTAAAAAGTACGCCTCATCCTTATTCACGTTATACGTAAAAGTCTGCTTCAAAGGAATTGGTAAAATGACGTCTATAAAATACAAGCGTTGACTAATTTTTATTTATTGAAAGATCTGATGGTCTAAATGTAAAAAAGGCTCCTCAATTAAAAGGTAGCCTTTCGTATATTTTATGAACAAAACTGTTACTCCGCTCGATACCAGTATTGAGTTCTTCCCAGCAGGGAAAAACCAATATAGCCACGTACTTTGAGTTTGTTGTCTTCTTCTAAAGTAATATAACACTTATACAATTTACCATTATCAGGATCCAGGATTTTCCCACCATTGTACTCATCACCATCTTTCTCCAAACCTTTGATAAACTGCAAGCCTAAAATAGGTTGATCCTTGTCTTCACAACAACACTGATCACAAATAGGGTTTTCCTTTTTAGGATTGATTAACTCCACAATTTTGCCATAGACCTTACCGTTGTCTTCGTAAATTTCTACATAGGACTTGGCTTCCCCTGTGGCATCATCAATGGTTTTCCATTTACCGAAAACGTCTTGGGCACTAAGGGTGGATAGGCATAAAATACAGGCTAAAAGTAGTAGGATATAATTGCGCATATGATTCAGAAAAACTAAAAAAATTATTTATTCAACATTGCTTTCTTCAGCTTTTTATCGGCTGGATCATTACCAAGCCAAATTCCGAAGAGTGCTTTTTTAAAATCAAAACCGGCAATGGAACCCAATTCAGTTCCATCTTTATATACGACGACACCAAGGTCACCCTGATAGGAAATATCAAAAATATTGTCTTCTACAATCTCTTCGTTAAAGAAACTAACAAACTTCTCAATCTCTGAAGAAAGCGCACTTGTGTTTCCATCCATAGAAGCATCAAAGCCATCCGCTACTGCGTCTTTCATAGCGTCACTGGAAACAAATCTAGAGGTAATATGTAATTTAATAGCCATAGCATCTCCTGAATTAATGACATTGTTCGCATCACTAGAAGGTGTTGCTAAATAGAGTCCGCCAGAATACAGTTTTAACACCATAGCCTTTTTACGTACTCCAGCACCATTAAGTGCCAACTCCTCGCCACCAAAGTTAACGGTATTAGGCAAAGTAACTGCCCCCACCTGAGTTTGTGCTGAAGCAAAGTTTAAACTAAAGATGGTCAGAAATACGACTAAAATATTTTTCATAGGGAATTTATTAAAAATTTAAGTTTGTTATTAGGGTTCACATTTTTCTTTAAGTCGCTGAAGGGAAATATTCAATTCGAAGCCCAGCAACAACAGGTTCGAGTTGATCCAAATATAAAACATCATGATTAAAAGTGCTCCAATAGACCCGTATAACTCATTATACTGACTAAAATTATTTATATACACCCCAAAAAAGTAGGTGGTTAATAAAAACAGCAAGGTGGTTACCAGAGCGCCAAGTGAAAAGAATCTTGTTTCCCTTCCCTCCTTTACACCAAAATGATACAAAGTGGATATGGCAATATAAAGCATGATGACAAAAATCGAATATTGTAAAATACTTACCCATATAAAGTCATTTTCAATATACGCATTGGTCTTCAATTCGTTAATCAAAAATTCTCCGTAAACAATGGATCCCACTGTGATGAGCAACAACAATGCCAAAAAGATGGAGACCAAAATAGCAATCAAATACTGCTTAAAAAAGTTTCTATTGATCGTCACATGAACCGAATATTCGAAGGCGCTAAAAATAGAATTCACTCCATTAGCCGCTAAAAACAACGTAAGGAAGAAGGTAAATGAAATAAGACTGTTTCGCGGATTAAGTGCTATATCCTCAATAACGGGAAGGAAAAACTCTTGGGTTTGGGGTGGTAATAATCTGCGAATAAGACCTAAAAACTGGCTTTGAAAATTGGCAATCCGAATCACAGGAATGAGATTCAATATAAAAAGTAAAAATGGAAATATCGCGATAAAGAAACTGTAAGCAATGGAACTTGCTCTAGATGAAAAAGTGCCTTTAATAATACCAACAATATAAATTTCTAGCAAATCGTAGAGTGAAAGCCCCTTAAATCCGGGCAAAACAATTAATTTCAGTAGTTTTACTAGCGTCTTAACTACTGGTATTTTAATGAGTTTTTCCTCTATTTCTACACTCATTTACAGGGCTTTTAAACTTAAGTCCATATTATAAACTGAATGAGTGAGCGCACCGCTCGAAATATAGTCCACACCACATTCGGCGTACTTTCGTAAGGTATCCAAGGTTATTCCTCCACTCGATTCGGTGAGGCAGCTATCCCCAATGAGCTTCACGGCTTTACGGGTACCTTCATAGTTAAAATTGTCAATTAAAATACGATACACTCCTTCGGTCTGTAAAATTTCTTCAATTTCTGAAAGGTCTCTGGCCTCAACAATAATCTTTAGGTCGAGTCCATTATTTATCAAATATTTTTTGGTTTGTTCGATCGCCTTAGTGATCCCTCCGCAAAAGTCAATATGGTTATCCTTCAGCATAATCATATCGTAGAGCGCAAAACGGTGGTTTTCACCGCCTCCTATTTTAACCGCCCATTTCTCCAATGCGCGAATGCCAGGCGTCGTTTTTCGAGTATCGAGTATTTTAGTTCCTGTGCCTTTTAACAAAAGAACATATTCATTCGTTTTGGTCGCAATCGCACTCATACGCTGCATCCCGTTGAGCACTAGACGTTCGGCCTTAAGAATAGACTGTGAACTCCCTGAAACATAAAAACATACATCGCCGTGTTTCACATAAGTGCCGTCTTCAATTTTCACGTCCATTTCCAAGCCAGGATCAACATAATCAAACACCTGCCGTGCGAAATCGATACCTGCTATAATACCTTCATCTTTTACCAATAGTTTAGCCGTTCCCGTAGCCTCTTCAGAAATACAGGCCAGTGAACTATGGTCACCATCCCCCACATCCTCGCGAATGGCATTGGCAATAATTAAATCAATTTCTTTGTTGAATTTCTTAATAGAAATCATAACAGCTTATTTTTAGCTAATTTACTTTAAAAAGACGAAAAGCCAAAGTCTGAAATGCTTGGCACAACTGAAGACAAATTACCGTTCAATAGCTCCAATTTCATTCGATAAAGTATCTTTGAAAAATGAAAATCACCCTACTCGCCATAGGAAAGACCGACGATCGGAACCTTCAAACCCTTATTGAAGAGTATTCTAAACGTTTGAAACACTACGTTTCCTTCGACTTTGAGCTCATCCCAGACATCAAGAATGTCAAAAACCTGAGTGAACTTCAGCAAAAAAACAAAGAAGGGCAGGAAATACTGAAACGCCTCTCTAGCTCAGACACGCTTGTGTTATTGGACGAAAATGGGAAGTCATTTAGTTCAGTTGGCTTTAGCGATTACCTTCAGAAGAAAATGAATAGCGGACTCAAAAACTTAGTTTTCATCATTGGTGGTCCATATGGGTTTAGCGATGAAATGCACCAAAAAGCTAACGGGAAAATTGCACTATCTCAAATGACCTTTTCCCACCAAATGGTGCGTTTATTTTTTGTGGAGCAGTTGTATCGCGGATTTACAATTCTTCGGAATGAACCTTACCATCATCAATAACAGATTTTTACGCTGAATTAAATGATTATTTCACCATGAATTTCAAGTGATGTACGCCATCCGTATCCTTAATATTCAACACATAGATCCCTGAAGTCAAGGTGTGATCGATAGATATTTCTTGCGATGGATTCAACACTTTTTTACTGAATAGTTGTTGCCCTGTAATAGCAGTCACCGAGATTTCAACAGAACCATAAGCAACAGACGCATCCAGCTTTAACTGAATCTGCTGTCCCACTGGGTTTCGAACCAACACATACTTGTTAGCCAAATCCACATCTGAAACTCCAAGAGGTTCTTGACGAATTTCAGCCAAGGCAAAGGCAGCACTTGCAGCAGTCACTTCGGTATGTGACTCGTTTACATCTGGAATAAAGGTGTTCACAAAGGCAGAATTATGAATACCTCCAATATCTGGAGCTACATACCAATCATCCTCATTTTCAATAGCCAAAGCACTGATTGTTGGAATAAACGAATAATCATCCTGCTCTAAGGCGGCGATAAAATCCATAATCACTTGGTTCCCTCCTGCACCTGATAGTGCACTTGAAATGTTCCCAGTTCCTCCAGGGGAACTATCCACGCCATCACTTAACGCAGTTGACGAAGCATCGGCTGTAAAGAGATCAACCGAAAGTCCGAAGAGAAAAGTTTCAAAAAAGCTAACGTTTAACGACTGGTTGGCTGCTGGCATAAAGTGCAGATTCACGTCGGCCGTAGTAAAAGCGGCAATATCTAAAGTAGTATCAATCACTTGTATTCCTGGTGTTCCAGTACCCACAGAGATTCCACTACCGTTCACCATGGTAACGTTACGAACGTTATTGGCAAATCCTAAGGCATCCAATTCGGCTTGAAAAGCATCCCTAAAGTTAGGCGCTCCAACCGGTAAAAGTTTCGTCGGATCTTGTTCAAAAGTAGAGCCTGCTAATAAATGACCCAATACATGATCCAATAACATTTCTTTGGCGGCAGGCGAATTAAGGACCTCTTCCACAATCGCAAGTGCGTCGGGATCCCCTAAAGACTGCGCCAAATAATTAATCACATATTGTAAACTAATAGGAATGTTGGCCCCACGATGTGGTGAATCCAATGAAATATACAAACGTGTTTCAGATGCTAAACTATTTTGCTCCATATAAGCGAGCGCATAACGAGCAATCAATCCACCCATACTCGGACCTAAAACAACGAGCTCTTCGTCACCTACTTTTTGATCGTTTAGAAAGTTGATCATTTCAATAAGTACAAAGGCGTTTCGTTGAATATAATCGGCTCCTCCATCAATGTCTTTTCCGTCCGTACTGTACTGAGGTGCATTTAAAATAATAATATCAAAGCCCTCATCTCTAACGATATCTGCTAGGTTATCTCCGTCAAAAGATAAGCTGTTATAAAGTCCGGTAATATCTCTTCCATCGCCAGGGTCGAACCCATCCAAAATAATAATCGGCTTGTCTAAAACACCATCTACATTGTCTAAAAATATTTCGTACTCCCCTTCCCCAAAATAGGCCTGAGTTTCTTCATAACCTTGATAACCGATAGTTGCTGTAATTGGCACAACGGCATTGCTTCTATTTTGAATAGGACCGGGTTGCACTTCCTTCATAAAACTCTGTGAAAATGCAGTGGTAGTAAGGAAAGTAAACAACAAAATGTAAAGTGTCTTCATAGCTTTCTGGGAAATTAATTTTTCAAGGGGTAAGATACTAATAAATTGGGAAGTGAAACGAACCGAAATTTCCCTAATATTCAAAATAGAACTCCTTTTTCCCGTGATGATTATCGATGATTTTCTTGGCTTCAGCTGTTGAAATACTCAAATAATCTATAATGGTAATAGCCTCTATTTTTTTGCCTTTGCTATCACGGCCCATATTTTCATACAACAAATAACCCTGTTGCGCATGTTCCATATAAAAGATCGAAATCCGACCAAAACGTGTACTTCTTCCCTTGTCTAGGTTTTTTATTTTTTCCGAAACATTGGCACCCTCTATTTCTGCGAAACCCTTCTTCATCCCCAAACTTTGGAATTCGTCAAGCAATCCGTATTTAGTGTACCATTTATTGAAACGCTCGTCGAATGGGCCAGGTTTATAGGCTCTCAATATTTTGAAGGCAACATAAACTACGATGGCCAGTTCTGCTAACCAAATAATGCCCAAAATCACACCGCTCACAGGAATGTCAAAAACCTCCCAAGCGCCTTCTTCTAATAGGCTCATAATGATTTCTGAATAGACTCCGATATTGATAAGTCCTCCAAAGCTATTCAGATAAAGTGAAAAAATATGGTCAAATTCTACGAGCAAATATCCAAGGTAAGCGCTCCATGAGAAATACATACCTAATAAAATTAAGGCGGCGGCCGAATAAGTAATAAACTTCCGGTCCCGAACCTTGGCAATTTTAGATAGAATCCGGTACCCGATTCCGAAAACTAGGCCAAATCCAATGGTGGCTACAATACCTAGGTAAATAATAGGATTGATCGCGGTAATTATACCATGGACAAAGGCCAGAAAAAAAATAAAAACCACGCCTAACAAAAGACAAATCACTTTATTGACGATAGGAGTATTTGGGTCTGGAATATAGTATGAATTCATAAAGATGGTTAGTTGTCTAAAATACTAAAGTAAAGCTTTCAACAAGAATACAACCAACAACTAAATACCTAGCTCAAAGCTCATCCAATAGTGGACCTATCCAGAACCTGGAACTATTTTATCGTTTCCGCTTCTTACTAGCCTTCGCCAACGGATTAAAAGCCAAACACAATCTCACCCAATAGGCAAGGTCGTCCTCGCTATCAAAACCATCGGGAGTTACGAACACATAACCTTTCATGCGTCTTCCTGTAAAATCCATGGGGTGGCAACCTTCACGTTGCATGGCTTCTACCGAGGCGTCTTCCCCGATTCTTGCCATGAGCAAATCGGTTTCTTTCTTTTTATCGTAATGGATCCCACAGCACATTTTATCATCCACCATAAAGCAGAGCCCAGCGAACATTTTCTTTTCGTAGAAGTCGGCTTTTGACTGTAGGAATATGTTTCGTAAACGGTCGGCTAAAAATTCGTCGTAGGCCATGACTTTTGTTTATAGTAACACAATTAGGTTCAACTTATATTTTTTACTGAATCGAGGCTTTCTTCTTTTCCAAATACTTCTTTTCAGCTTGGTTGCCTACTTTCGAAATGGCCACATCTAAACTTTCTATTGCCTTCCCCTTCTCACCGTTCTTGCGGTAGTATTCAGCTAAAAAACCATAATAAAGATACGTTCTTTGCTCCAAATCGTTCGGTTGAATGCTCATGAGCAAATCCTTGGCCTCCCCCAATTGATCTCGCTGCAGTTGCACCACTGCCATTTGCAGGGAAGTGATGGCCGATGGCTGAATTTCATAGAGCCGCTCACACCACAATAGAATCTTGTCCCAGTCGGTCGCTTCAAAAGATCTGGCTTTTAAATGCTCTGCGGCAATAGCGGCTTCGAAGTGGTAAGGAGAATATTGATCTTCCTCTACGGCTTTGAGCATAGCATCATTTCCCATTCGAACTAACGGAAAATGCCAAAGCGATCTATTTTGATGTTTCAAATCGACCACGGCGCCATTTTCGTCCATTTTACTATCCAAACGAGCAGCATGGAAGCACATTAGTGCAAACAGTGCGTAGGCTTGAGATGTCCGAGTTATTTTATTCATCAGTAACATTTGACACAAGCGCATCGCTTCCCCACAAAGTTCTTTTCGAATTAATATCTCCGATTTGTTAGAGTGAAATCCCTCGTTAAAGATAAGATAGAGTACCTCCAACACGCTATCCATACGCTTAGGCAGTTCGTTCCCATGCGGAATTTTAAAGGAAATATCTTTGGTTTGAATGGTTTTCCGTGCTCGGGTGAGGCGTTTTCGAATGGTGTCTTCTTTGGTCAATACCGCGGAAGCAATTTCCTTGCTACTAAAGCCTGAAATGGTTTTTAAGGAAAAGGCTATTCTTTCGGTTGGAGAAAGATAAGGGTGACAGGCCGTGAAGATCATTCGGAGCTGACTGTCTTGTATTTCGGTATCAAGGAAGAGCTCATTGATTGCCATCGCGTCCATCCCATTTACAATTTCCGGGACTCTTTTGCGCTCCGCATTTAATTTTCTGAAGATATCTAAAACCCGATTCTTGGCAGCCTTGGTGAGCCATGCTTCTGGGTTTTCGGGAGGGTTATTTTTCCAAGATAAGGTGGCCTTTAAAAAAGTGTCCTGCACCGCATCCTGAATCGTCTCTAAGTGAGCCAACCCAAATATTCGAGTTAAAACGGAGACCATCTTTCCATAGTGATGTCTAAAAAGATGGTCTATCATTTTGGGTTCCATTAGCGATCAAATACCATGATTTCTCTAATTTCAACGGTACCTCCTAAATCGTAGTCTGGGAAATCTTGTGCTACTTCAGAAACGGCATCAAAATCTTCAACTTCAACAATATAGTATCCGCCAACAATTTCTTTCAATTCGGCCGAAGCGATATCGGTTACCGTTCTGTTTTCACCAACAATACGTCTCACATCGGAGGTCAATGCGTTTCCACCTCGTAAGATGCCAGCCTTCTCCATTTTATCATTCCAAGCAAACCACTTGCCCATTCTTCCTTGCATTTCCTCTGGTGATAGTCCCATGGCTTCGTAGTCCGCGCCAATAAAAATCATCATAAATTCTTTCATACTATTATACTTTAAATTAAACGTTATACCTATAGGACGAACCTAAAATACGAAAGCGGGACAATCTTTTCAAAAATTACCATTTAAAAACTTGCTTCACCCACCATAACTTTGTTTTGGTATGTGGGAAGTACTTTAAGGGAAGTTCTAACCAATTACTTTTTTCTATTACGCCTTTGTAATGTGTAAACGTCCTGAAGCCTGCTTCACCATGGTAGGACCCTATCCCGCTGGCTCCCACACCTCCAAATGGCAAATGACTATTTGTGATATGCATGACCGCATCATTTACCATCCCTGCGCCAAAAGACAGGCTGTTAAGCACCTTTTTTTTGGTTTTGGACGTACCAGTGAATACATAACAAGATAAAGGTTTCGGAAGCCCAGCAACTTTGTTTATAGCATCATCTAAGGAGTCGTATGGAATCACAGGAAGTATGGGGCCAAAAATCTCTTCTTGCATAATGGCATCTTCAAAAGTAGCATTTTGTATAATTGTTGGTGCGATATATCGTTCGGCACTATCTACGGTTCCTCCGCAAAAAACCTTGGCAGGATCGATTAAAGATTGTAGTCGTTCAAAGTTCTGATTATTGATGATCTGACTGTAGTTTCCGTTCGCAAAAGAGAGTTGTTCTTTCTCAATTTCTTTTCTACAGGCTTCCAAAAATGGCTGTTCCATCTGTCTGTCGACCAAGACATAATCTGGTGCAATACAGGTTTGTCCTGCGTTTAAGAATTTGGCCCAAATAAGGCGCTTCGCAGTCATTTTCAAGTTACAGTCGGCAGTTACAAAAGCGGGGCTTTTGCCTCCTAATTCTAACGTAACTGGGGTTAAATGTTCTGCTGCAGCTTTGTAGACAATTTTACCTACAGCAGTACTGCCCGTAAAAAAAATCTTATCGAACTTTTCGGCGAGTAATTGAGTGGTTTCTGGTATCCCACCTTCAACTACCGCAATATAAGCTTCAGAAAAACTTTCAGAAATAATTCTTTTCATTGCCGCGCTGGTCCGGGCAGGCAATTCACTCGGCTTTAAAACTACCGTACATCCAGCAGCCATAGCGGCTACCAAAGGGGCCAAAGACAATTGATAGGGATAATTCCAAGCTCCAATAACCAAAACGACTCCCAACGGTTCAGGGAGCACATAACTCCTCGCGGGGAAGTTCAAGAGATTCGTTCTAGTGGGTTTTTTTCGAGACCAGACGTATAATTTTTTACAGGCTTCGTCGATATCTTGATAGACTAATGCTAATTCGGTAACTAAGGTATCGAAGGGAGATTTTTTAAAGTCGGCGTAAATAGCCTCAAGCAGAAGCGATTCGTTGGCTTTTAAAGTCTTCTTTAATTTCTTTAACTGTTGAATTCGGAATGAAACATCCTTGGTAGCATGCGTGTTGAAATAAGTACGTTGTTCAGAAATAATCGAATGCATAAAAAGAAGCGTCTTAATTTACCCTAAAGGTAAAAAAGATATATCAGACTTACTTCCCTTTCTGCTTTTGCTTACTACGGCTTAACACACGATATTCCTCGTAACATTCACTAATAGCATCTAAAATCTGGAGATCGTTAGCACTTTTTATAAAATCTGAAGAATAACTACAATTATTAAGAATTTCACCGATATCTACCCGCTCTAGCTGAAGTACAGCCATCAAGGTCTCGCGATCGAACTTAGATTGTAACAGGTTCCGAATTTCATCATTTTCCTTCATTTTCCGGAGCTTCCGCATTTGTTTGGGTCGCTTTCCGAAGACATTATATAGGAAATCGGCCGGATTAAAAATGGAGCTCAGCACCTTTGAGACCGCTCCAGGTTGTGATTTCCCTCCTTCATATCCTCCTGAAAACCCTGCAATACGATAGCGATAGTTATCATAAATAGGAATTAGTTTGGCATCTACCTCAACGTAACCTGTCAACTGCACAGGTTTTATTTCTACTTGCTCTAGCGCAATACCCAATTCGGTCATTTTAATTTTAACCTCACCGTATTTCATCCAGTCATTAGTAACTCGCACCCGAATGGATTTAAATCCTAAATACGAAAAGAACAAAGTATCGTTAACTGCTGCCCGTAAATCGAATTTACCTTCTGGGTCCGTGGTGGTACCAATTACCTGATTTAGATTCACAATATTCACGTTTTCCAACGCTAAATCCGTGGCATCATTAAGAACGACACCATTAATTATCTCTCCCTCTTGAGCCCAAAGGCAAAGCGGAGTAATCAGTAACAAAAGTAGAATAAGGGCTTTTTTCATAGCTATTAATTGGGCTAAAGATACTACTTAGACGGTAGTTTCCTGCTAAAGTTTCGTTAAGCAGTTAAAATTTCGAATGTAACTTCCCAGCCCTACCTTCCCTAACAAGGGAAGGAATTAAACAAGTCTCCGTTTGAAGGGAGCTATAGAGGGATATTCTTCAAAGCGTAAAAAAATTACAATCTAGATGCGGCCATCTGAGCACCTACTAACCTTGTCTGCGACGTCTCCCTCCTGTTCCGGATGGTTTACTGCTACTAAAATTAGAGGATCTGCGTTTCCCAGGACCTCCTGTTGTTTCGCTAGATTCTGAAGATTTTCTTCGGCTTTTTCCTTGGAACTTAGATTCACCATTTTCAGATTTACGATCTCCACTGGACTTGCGATCTCCGCCTCCAAACTTACGATCTCCGCCTCCAAACTTGCGATCTCCACCACCAAATTTACGGTCTCCGCCTCCAGATCTACGATCTCCTCTGCGTCCACTGCGATCTCCACCGCCGCTTTTTCGTCCGCCACCTTTACGGCCTTTGTCTTTGGAGATTTCGATATCTACGGTACGTCCCTTGAAGTCAATCCCGTTTAGAGCTGCTAAGACTTTTTCACTGTGCTGCTCATCTGTATTGAAAAAAGAAAAGGTATCCATTGTATCTACATGAAATACATCGTCCTTTCCTAAGTCGGTTAATTCGCGAACGAGATCTTTTAAATCCATCCACTCCAAATCGTCCTTACGCCCAATATTTACGAAGTAACGAACGCTATTTTTAGAAAATTCCTTGTCTGAAAGACTGCTTCCAGCATCAATATTAAGGTCTTTTGCTTTTCTATAGTAATTGTAAAAACGAGTAAACTCAACCGAGAAGAATTTCTTAATCAATTCTTCCTTTGAAAATTCCTCCAACACCTCATTAAGTTTAGGCAAATAAGTGTCTATTTCATGATTTACGTCGGTATTCTTCACCTTATTCGCTAAGTGAAACAATTGAATTTCGCAAATTTCCATTCCACTAGGAACTTCTTTCTTAACGAATTGTTTCTGGATAATCTTTTCAATCGATTTAATTTTCCGAACCTCGCTTTTCGAAACAATCACCATAGAAATTCCCGTCTTTCCAGCTCGTCCGGTACGACCACTACGGTGCGTATAGGTTTCGATTTCGTCTGGTAATTGGTAGTTGATTACGTGTGTAATATTCTCTACATCAATTCCACGAGCGGCTACATCGGTAGCGACTAACATCTGGATTTGACGTGCACGGAAGGATTTCATCACTAGGTCACGCTGATTCTGACTCAAATCACCATGCAATGCTGCTGCGCTATAGCCGTCTTCAATTAATTGCTCCGCTACTTTTTGCGTATCTCTTTTGGTACGACAAAATATTACTGAAAAAATATTCGGATTCGTATCGGCCAAACGTTTTAGCGACTGGTAACGATCTCTAGCATTTACTAGATAATATTCGTGAGAAACATTCTCTGTACTCGTATTTCTAGCTCCAACGGTTACTTCCACTGGGTCGTGCATAAATCGTTTTGCGATGGCAGAAACTTCTTTTGGCATGGTCGCACTAAACAACCACGTACTTTTATCTTGTGGAGAATGCGATAAGATCTCTGTGATATCTTCATAGAATCCCATGTTGAGCATCTCATCGGCCTCATCGAGGACACAGTATTCGATTTTCGAAATATTGATCATCCCACGACCGATCATATCTTTCATACGACCTGGGGTCGCTACGATAATCTGGGCTCCTTTCTTTATTTGCCTGGCTTGATCCTGAATGCTCGCTCCTCCATAAATAGCCACTACGTTCAGTCCTTTGACGTACTTCCCGTAGTTTTTCATTTCGTTGGTAATCTGCATACACAGCTCACGCGTAGGTGAAAGGATTAAACCTTGTGTAGTTTTGCTCTCCACATCGATCTTCTGAAGCATAGGAAAACCAAAGGCAGCCGTTTTACCGGTTCCGGTTTGTGCTAGCGATACCAAGTCGGTATCTTTTTCTAAAAGAATGGGGATTGCTTTTTCTTGGACCTCACTTGGTGTTTCAAAACCCAAGTCGGTAATGGCTTTTAGAAGATTCTCTTCCAAGCCCAATTGTTCAAAATTTGACATTGTATGTATTTAATAGTTTCGTGTTAATTAGAAGACGACGACTATTAAACCCTACTGTCTTTCTACAACACTTCCTCACCCTGAGGAATTTGCGGCAAAGATAGTCTTTTTATTTTGAAAATACTACTTTGAAGAATTTTGGAACAAAAGAGATAGTCCTATAGGTGATTCTTTATCTTGAATAATTATCACTAACACTATACACTGACAGTGTTTGTTCGTTCATCCAATGTCTTTTTCTAGTATACAATATATCGTTCGAAATGTCAAAAGCGAAGGTAGTTGGAGCGGCTAAAGTGAAACATATATGGTGTGATTATTATAAGTTTTTTAAAATTTGAAAAAAAAAAATTAAAATAAATTGTAGATTCCGTTTTTTTTTGCCTCGTAAAATATATTCAATTATGAAAAAATATCTATCCATCTTATTTTTAATCTCCACTATTGTTTCATTTTCGCAAACCATTGAAATTGGACCTTTAATTCAATACCATAGAACAGCATTTCAAAAACCAGATTCTGGAACTATTGTAATTACAACTTCTGGAGGAAGCAGCGAAGGGGTTAAAACAACAGAAACCGATGCAAACATAGCTTTTGGAGGCTATTTTGGGTATTACACCGAAAATACATTTGCCTACCTTGCCGAACTTTTCTATGTTGCTACTTCTTCCCCAAATTATGGAGATAATTCATTTCAGAGCATCAATTTAATTCCAAGTGTTGCTGCAGAATTAGGAAACAGTAACATCTTTATTAATCTTGGAGTTGGTGCGGGGTTTATTTTGAATCAGCCAGATTTTGAAGGAATCAATGATGTAGCCGGTGAAAAATTCAATAGCATCGATATTCTTGCAAAATTGGCATTGAATTTTCGTTTAAAAGAACTATTTACCTTAGATGGTGGAGTTATAATGGGCGCAAGTGATATCGTAGACAACCAAAATAGATTCCATTTTTATTTAGGCGCAAGAGTTCCTCTAAATCTTCTAATAAATTAATTACTCTGAAAGGTATTCTATAGGCGCTTATTGAATATTTTCTTCCGAGCCCTATTGCTCAAAATTTGACATAGTATGTGTTTAAATAGTTATCGCGTTAATTTGACGACGACTATAATATCAAACTGTAATTTCTACAACACTTCCTCACCCTGAGGAATCTGAGGCAACGTAGAGTTCCTATTTTGAATTTTTGGGAATAGATTAAATATGGGAATTTGATGCTACGAAAAATGAATGAGTTTGTGAACACCGTGTGGCAAAGTTATTTTTTCCACACTTGATTTAATTTTGCTTTTTTATCTCCATACCAGCCAGAATCTGGCAGCCTATTAATATATTCAAACGCTTTATCTTCACTTTTTACTTGGTATCTATAGGTAAAAACTCTAGCTAAAAATAGATTAAGACCTCGATCCTTGGAGTTTATTTTTAATCCTTCTATCGCATAACCTATACTTTCATTTATATTTTTAACGTCATCAAATAGTTGAAGTGATTTACAAATCCCATCATAGGATTGAATATTATCTTTTTTAAGATTTATGGCGATTTTATATGTTTCTATAGCTTGTTTAATTCTTCGTTCATTTCCTATTTTGTAATTATTTGTGCCCCAATCTCTATATAAAAGAGCTAATTCATTTGCTATTCTATAATTGGTTTGCGCAAGAGTTTCTAACCATTTTTCTGCTTTAAGGTATTTATCTTCTTTCTCCTTACCTTGCTTTGTTTTAGCCCATTCTCTGTAAAGAATTCCAATTTCGTTGCGAGCGTGAATTTGGTTTTCATTAGCAAGTGCTTCTAACCATTTTTCTGCTTTAAGGTATTTATCTTCTTTCTCCTCCTTACCTTGCTTTGTTTTAGCCCATTCTCTATAAAGAATTCCAATTTCGTTGCGAGCGTGAATATGGTTTTCATTAGCAAGTGCTTCTAACCATTTTTCTGCTTTAAGGTATTTATCTTCTTTCTCCTCCTTGCCTTGCTTTGTTTTAGCCCATTCTCTGTAAAGAATTCCAATTTCGTTGCGAGCGTGAATATGATTTTCATAATTATATATCAATGCCATTAAAGTTTCCGACGATTCTTTGTATAATTTTAGTTTTCTGTAGACACGTGCATTTAAAAGCAGAATATATTCGCTTATTGGGTTTATGTGATACAGGAAATCTTCTGTAGCCTTTAAAGCCACTTCCAAATCGTTATTATTGAAATAAATTTCACATTTTAGAGCAAACAAATGCTCACTTTTAGGGTTAATTATTAAACCATTTTCAATTTCATTGATTGCCTTATTAGGTTTGCCTAGTAAAACATAAAGGGAAGCTATTTGATGATACGTATCCTCGCGGTTAGAAGATATTTTTCTAATTTCTAGGCGTGCAATACTTGATTCTATATTTGGAGATAAAATATTTTTGATATTAGTCTCATTTAGTAATTTTCTTATTTTATTACTAAAAACTAGTTTGTTCTCTACGTCCGTCTTGTTAAAATGATACTCAGCAAGGTTGTAAGATTCGATATCGTCATAATTGTTTTCAAAGTGTCCTAAATAATATTTTCCAAAAATAAGTTCCGCTTCAGGTCTTTCTCCGGCTTTAATCCTAAGTAATTCTCTAATCAACGGATGTAGAGAAAAATATGAAATATCATCTCTTATTTTAGATTTTATAAAACCTTTTCTACTATGTACAGCCTTATAAGATTTGTAATTCGGTATAGATTTGAGTAAGTCTAGTGGAATTTCTTTTTTTCCAATACTAAAATTGAATAAAAAATCCTTAGATTCTTTGTCTTTACCATTAAGCAATACGTTTAATAATCTTTCAACATATTCTTTTCCTTCACTTTCAATTGAGTCATATTCTTCAAAATTAAATTTCTCCCATTTATCAATATCAAAGTCTGGATAAAATTCTTTTTTTGAAATTATGTCCAATAAAATTCGTCCAACAAGAGGATATCCTCTAGCAATATTCCATATTTTATCAACTTCAATTTCACTGATTTTATAACTATAATAGAGAGCTTCATTTTTAATAAAAGCATTGAATTGAGGCAAAGGAAGTAAATCAATTTTAAGACTATGGTATCTAAAATCATCCTGATACGCTCTGGAGATTAATATTATTTTATTTGAATTTATGTCCTTTAGGCGAATCAGCGTATTTTTCAGTTTTACATTCGGAATATTAGGGGTGTCAATTTCATAAAAATCATCAAAGATTATAGGGTTTTTAACCTTTTCCAAAGCATCAATGAATGGTTGACTATAGAGGTCGTTGCTTTCATCTATTAATATACCTAGTTTTAATTTATTACTAAGTTCTTGAAATGTGGTCGTTTCTTTTAGTTTAAAGTAATTAAACCTAATATTCCTTTGCTTTGAAATATTGTGAAGTAAATGTGATTTTCCCATACCACCTCTTCCCCAAATGAATTTAAAGTGTTCATTTTCATTTTCAAAAAAGTCAACAAGTATTTTATACTCGTCGTCACGTCCAAAATATTTGTCTGAAAAAGGTTCAAAATTTTCAGAAACGGGAAGTTCATTTTCCCTTGTTTTTAGTAAATAATCTATCCAAACAGAAATTTCTGTAAAGTCTTTTATGTAAATAGGAGATAGAAAGTCTCTATTTAAATCACTTCCTTCTTTTAAAAATATAAAGTGTTTTTTCTCGGAAACCTCTTTCAAAATATCATTTAAGTATTGAAAAATAGTATCTATTTGCTTGTCTCCCTTTATACCATAACCTAGAAACAATACTGTATGGGTAGATAAAATTGTCCTTAAGTAATGTACAGGAAGAGTTGGTAACTTACCCGATTTGGGAAGGACATCATTATATAAATTATCGTATTGTTCAGGAAAGACAATACAACTTTCGGGGTATTTTATGGAACCATGTAATTTAAATAAATACTTTCTTTGATTATTTTGAAATACCTCATAATCACCAGGTCTATTCCACAAGACTGTTCGACAGTTATTGTCTTTAGTTACGTTAAGTGCTCTATCATAATTTGTGGTAATAATTTTATCACTTAATCTCCATAACTTTTTAAACGGAATGGCAAGAGGTGAATAGTCATTTTCAAAAGGAAGCCTAAATTCGTCTTGCAAAATACCCAAGATCTCAGGCTTATCGGATAATTTATTTAAAAGGTTGAAATAATCAGGATTATCAGAATTAAGTTCACTTAAAAACAACTCCTTTTCATTTAAAGTTGAGTGATTCTTAAAATACTCGTCTGACAATTTTTTAATGAACTCTTTCCAGTCAGGGAACCCAAGACTAGTAGAATATCCAGAACCTACCCAGAGAATCAAATTGTCATTTTTGATAGCTCGAATTATTTTTTCAATTTGTTCGGGTAATTCAGCCATTCAGCAAATTAGGACAACATAATTATAACACGTAAAAACACATCGAACACCTACAAAAAAAGGGATTGAATATGCAAACATTATACAAAGACGTCAATTATTGATCTAAAAAAATATCGGGGAGACATGTAAATATACAGAATAATAAGACTCTATCCTGTCAATTAAAAATTAAACTATTCTGCTTTAAAATATAGCCTAAATTTATTCAGACAGGAACTCCACCAACCCCCTTATCGCAATCCCACGATGGCTAATCTCCCCTTTTTCTTCGGAAGAAATTTCTGCAAAAGTTTCATTATATCCAATAGGCTGAAAGATAGGATCGTAGCCAAAACCTTTCTCACCCCTCGCCTGTTCAATGATTTCGCCTTTGCAAATGCCTGTAAAGGATTCTTCCGTAGTATTCAAAGAAAGAGCAACCACTGTTTTAAACTGAGCCGAGCGATCCTCTTTGCCTTCCAAATTCTGAAGTAGTTTGGCCATATTGGCCTCGGCATTGTTTTCTGGTCCAGCATATCGCGCACTGAATACTCCGGGCGCACCATCTAATGCAGTAACCTCCAATCCCGTGTCATCGGCGAAGCAATTCAATCCGTAATTGTTGCGCACATATTCCGCCTTGAGTTTGGCATTGCCCTCAATAGTTAGCTCCGTTTCTGGGATGTCCTCGTGGCAGTTGATGTCGGTTAGACTTAGCAATTCAATGTGCAACGGCATTAGGGCTTTTACTTCTTTGAGCTTGTTTTGGTTGTGAGTGGCGAAGACTAGTTTCATTTTTGGGTTTGCGATGTTAGGTTTTGGATTTACGATATTGGATATTCGATATACGGTTTGGGATTTACGATTTACGATTTTGGATTTACGATATTGGATTTACGATGTTGGATATTCGATATATGATGTGGGATTTACGAGGTGCGATGTTCGATTTACAATAATGGATATTCGATATACGATGTGGGATTTACGAGGTGCGATTTTCGATTTACGATTTACTTTTGTTCGGTGTTTCTTGAAGTTGAATGAGCGTGGACTGTCCTGCGGCACATAGTTTTTCTTCTCCATTTTGGACGACGAATAAATCGCTTCGGCAGACGGCTAGGGTTTTTCCGCTTTTAAGCACTTGTCCTCTGCCTATGAGCATGTCGCCTTTGCCTGGTGAGAAAAAATTTAGCTTAATTTCTACGGTTAATATTGAAGCATTTACGGCCATCAATGAGAAAGCAGCATAACCTGCTGCATTGTCCGCTATCGTGCTAATTACACCCGCATGAAAAAAGGCATTTTGCTGTGTGAGTGATTCCTGAAATGGGACCCGAATCTCACAATAACCTGGCCTCACTTCAGTCAACTGGGCACCAATATGGCCCATAAACTGCTGTTGATCAAAACTATCCCGAACTTTCTGTTGAAAATTCGGATCTCTGGGTTTGAAATTCATGGAAGGCATCTGTTTCTATTACTTGTTCGAATGAAGGGCTACTCTGTTTCCTTCGCAGTCTTCAAAGACACCCATATAACCATGCTCTGGGGATATTTGGGTTTTGGCTTGCATTATTTTACCTCCGGCAGCTTCAATTAGATCCAATTCAATTTGGACATCTTCAGAAGAAAAATAAACCAAGGTACCTTTGTGACTGGGAACATAGGTTTCGTGTTGCACTAAACTTCCTGGTGCTCCTGGCACTTGTCCGGCATCGGGAAACCACCCCATCTGTACCCCTCCAAAATCCGTTACTTGTATATCTATATCGAAGACTTTATTGTAGAAGGTCTTTGCTCTTGTCATATCGGTTACTGGTATTTCAAACCAGGCTACGGTATTTGTTTTCATATTGTGTCGTTTTAATTTTCTAATACTCTTTTAAGTTCGGCTAAGCCTTCTTCAAAATCTTTCCCCACTGCTTTATCCATATTGTAGAATAGCATCATCACATTCATCGGAGGCTTGTTTGTCCCATAGAAACCCCAAGTCACTTTGGTCCCACCATCGGCATCCTCTAAATCAAAATAACCGCTGCTCTCACTTTTCCAAGGTTTTAAAAATCGCAACGCGCTTTCAATGCGACGATTTTCCTCTAATTTTACAATTTCTTGCTCCCCGTGGCCCACTTGTTTATGGTCACTCTCCCATTGCGTCATAAATCCGACGTTTCCGTCTTCTCCTGTAAAAGTTTGTTGCATCTCGGGGTCACGTTTCATCCATGGCGACCAGTGGTCTTGGTTTCTCATTAACTTTAAATACTGAAATAGCTCAGGTCTTGCTTTCCGAATCGTAACGCTTCTATGAACGTTGTACTTTTTAGGTGCAAAAGCAACCAGCACAATGAAAATAGCTACGATAGCGGCTAAAATATAAATGAATAACATATCGAATTGGTTTTGTTGTTTATGGTAAAGTTAGGAAAAAACTGGATTCGTTTGTTCTAACCAGACTTACATATGGTCCTCATGGTAACGCTCAATGATGTCCGGAGCACTTTTTATGGTCTTTTTTGTCCATTCTAATTCCAGTAGCTGTTTCTCTTCTTCGGAAAGTTGCCAAGCCACATCAGTTTGTTTTAACTTGGTGACCACTTGCTGAAGGATAATAGCAGCGGACACCGAAATATTCAAACTCTCCGTAAATCCGTACATGGGGATTTTCAAAAACCCATCTGCTGCTTGCATCACCGTATCGCTCACCCCTTCTGTTTCTCTTCCGAAGAAAAAAGCTGCTTTTTGAGTAACGTCAAAGTCTGCCAACAGTTGAGAATCGTTGTGTGGCGTGGTGGCAATAATTTGATAGCCCGCGTTTTTTAAATGCGAAATACAATCATCGATCTTGGGGTATCGATACAAATTGACCCATTTTTGTGCGCCCATGGCAATTTCACGGTCCATTTTCTTGCCCAAACGTTCCTCTACTACATGCAAATCCTGAATGCCAAATACATCACAACTGCGCATCACGGCGCTGGTGTTATGCATTTGATAAACGTCTTCGGTCACCACAGTAAAGTGCCGGGTGCGCTCAGCGAGGACTTGCTCAAAAAGAGTTCGGCGTCTTTCAGTGAGAAAGGATTTAAGATGTTCGAGAAGTTTTAGGTCCAAAGTGGTTGTTTTTCAGCTAAGATAAAAATGTTTCGAGGAAACTTAAAAAACCGCCAAGAATATTCCTGGCGGTTTTTATTTCGAAGCACTATTAATTTCAGTTATATAAAAACTGCAACTATTTGAGTTTATGGATTGGTTTCAACAAATACTACCAATAAGTCCAAGGTACTATCGCTTTTACTTTCGTCATTCCCGCTATCATCCTTAATTGATAAAGTGGGAGTAAAAGTAACCTCATAGCTCCAGGTGCCATCTCCATTATCTTTGTTCTCCGTAATAAGGAGATTGCTATTCCCTGCATCCACGACCATCTTTTTCACTTTGTGATCGTCACTCCCTTGATACTTTAAAACGTATCCCCGAATAAAAACATAGGCAGCCACTAATCCAGAAGTTCCGGTAGATGAAACCGTCTTCTTTCCATCATTTGGGTTCCAACTTTTAATTTTCCAGTTAGGATCCGTTTGTTTTGTCCCGATTAAAGTAGCATAAAAGTCTCCTCCTCCTGTATGATTACTGTCATCAATCATTTGACAGTCAACATCAAAAGTGAATTCACCATTTTCTAGCGCCTCATTTTTTGTGTTGGCTTCAATTTTTTTGATCCAGTGATCATTTTCATAGGAAATATTAAAACCACTCATAACCACTTGTACATCAACGATATCCGAGTCAAAATTCACAGATCCAGAGTCGTTGTTATGCACCTTAGTATTCTCAATAACGAAGAGACCTGTTTCAGCTGCAGACTCATTCGTCTCCATGGTAGCAATGGCATAGGCTTGAATACTCACATCGGCGTTGTTATCCGAATTTTTCTTTAGCTGTGCGTCCAATTCAACCGAAATTTCACGTTTATCCTTATCTGTAATAGCCACGTTTGTAACCAACGCCTCGGCTTTTTTAACACTTTGGTTACTATCAAACTGACCCTTAAAATACGTCATTGCGCCTCCCACGGTTGCGCCTGCTTGAATTGGGTTCGTTCCAGAAAGGGTGATGGTAAGATCTGTATCGTTCACTGGATCCCCAGATTTAACTTTAGTTTGTCCTGCAAGTAAATAACTGCTCATAATTTTAAATTTTAATTGTGATACCTACTCTTTTATCTTCTGAAGTATATAACACTACATAAAGAAGGGTTTTTCAGTTTACACCCATCAGAATTTGCGCAATTCCATGGTACAAAGTTGAGGCACCAACAGCTCCTAAAACAGCCCGTATTCCCTAATAAACCATTTTCTTTTACCCTTGAAGCGTTCAGGGTATACCCTGAATCACATGCTTGTATTCCATGGAAATAAGACCTGTTTTTGAACTCAACTATCTGTATTTTAGTTATTTATGAGTATCAAGACAAGATTACGTAAATCTACGTAGCATCAATGTGGGGGTATAATTTGTACCTTCGGTTCAACAACCAATTAAAACTACCCATTATGAAAAACTCAATATTATCTTTATGTATCGTGGCCGTGCTTTTTATGTCATGTAATAAGACCAACAAAAAGGAACTGGTAGTTTCAGCGCAAAACAATACCACAAACAAAGTTGCTGTTGAGACTACTTCAGATACTACGGCTTTTGACGGTACCAATTGTTTTTCAAGTGAAGACATTTATGGAGCTACTGCTTTTATTTGGCAAGAAAGCTGGGTAGCTTATTACAATGAATTTAAACCCATTGATCACCCTTATGAGGACTCACCTAAGATATCTTTTAACGGTGATGTTATGACAGCGATTAACTCATACTTCAAGTCCCGCGAAGGCGGAAATAAAGGCGTCCTAATCTCCTATGTCTCCCAAGGAGATGGTTCTAACAATGGAATTCCTGGACTTGCTATTCAAACTGCTGGAGACTGTACTCCAAATGATGGAATCATTTATGTGTCCTATGAGGACGGAACTAATGGACCTATATCTGCTGACAATTTGGCTATACTAAAGAATAACTGGGCTGATTACACCAGTGATTTGGATAGTGATATTGGAGGTGTCACTTTAGCCGCAGGTTATATGTATGGTTGGGATTCGTTTAGTGGTGCGGCATTGGAGTTAGGCATATCCATTAGTTTTGGCTTAAGGACCTTAGAACCTGATGAAGTTCAAGGTTTTGAAGACTCAGATGCCTTAAAAACAGGAAGTGTTATCTATTGTAATATTATGTATATAGGAACTAATGAGGCGAATATAACCGAAGGCTCAATTAGTAGCGCTCCCCTATCCGACTTCGCCAAACCCTGCCCTACGTATTGTCATATCCTTTGAAATAAACATTTATGAGCCTATATTATCTTGTAGAATTCGCCTTATACATACCACTACTTCCAGCGGCTATTGCCATTTGGAAATGGAGGGACTTGAATAAATCTCAGCGTTGGTTTGCCGTTTTATTATGGACTATTGTGATTGTTTCACTTTCTGGAGAACTCTACCAAGTACTAACGGTAGAAAGTAATAACATGCCGTTTTTTCACACCTACATTCTACTGGAGTACCTCATTTTATTGCAGGTATTTCGGTGGATGTTTTTGGAAAGTATTTCTATAAAAACTTGGTGGAGTCTGAGCGTAGGTTTTATAATCATTTGGCTCGTCAATGTAATTTCGGGAGAAGGCTGGTGGGGGTTTCCAGACTATATTCATGCCTTAGAAGCTATTACTCTATTAGTTCTTGTAATTAAATGGTTTTTAAAGATGCTTCGCGAAAAGAAAATAGCGCACCCACAAAGGACATTTGAATTTTGGATGTGTGCTGGCCTTTTACTTTTTTTCTCTGGAAATTTTTTAATGTTCCTTTTTCCTAAGTTTCTTATTGACACCGGCAAAGAGGTATTCGAAGCTATCTGGCCCATTAATTGTATCCTAATTATCTTATTATATTTAACATACACTGTTGCATTATTATGGGTGAAGAAAAAGACCAAATAGTCATAATTTTTATTAGCAGTGCCATATTTGTGGTGCTACTAGTGATATTGCTCGTGCTATTCGTAGTTGTGTATCAAAAGCGTTTAGTGACTCAAGAAAGCCGAGTTCAAAAATTAGAAAATGAACGCCAACAAGTACTTCTAAAAGCGACCATTGAAGGGCAAGAGCGAGAACGAGAACGCATCGCGAAAGACCTACATGATGGGATTGGCTCCTTGCTTTCCGGATTAAGCCTCAATTTAAAATTTCAGAAGAGCAAAGAAGAACCTAACTCCAAACAGGCTAGTTTTCTTTCGGAAGCTTGCGATCTTTTGGACGAAGGGATCGAAAATGTACGGTCAGTTAGCCACAATTTAATGCCGGCTACGCTTGAGAACTTCGGGCTTGTTTCGGCCATGATGGAATGTGTACAGCCCATTCATAAGTCGGGTAAACTTCAGGTTTCAGTCACTACAAGAAATGCCCCTTTTGGTTTGACCAAAGAGATTTCTCTTGGGCTGCTACGTGTATTTCAGGAGTTAATTCAGAATACCGTAAAACATGCACAAGCCACCGAAGTGAAGGTCGTTTTAGAATATCATCCAGATTTCTTATACCTCACCTACTTTGATAATGGAAAAGGCTTCGATTTTGATACCATAAACGCTGGCGGAATTGGAATTAAAAATATGCAAAGTCGAATACAAGCACTGAATGGAGTTTTTGAATTGAAAAAAGAAATCAAAGCCGGATTTTTCGCCACTATTAGAGTGCCATTAATACCAAATACAGAGGAATCATGAAAGAACTTATTCGAATTGCTATCGCCGATGACCATAAGCTAATACGAGCTGGTATCACCATGATATTAAGCGAAAATGATCAATTTCTAGTAGTACAACAGGCCTCTAACGGAAGAGAACTTTTAGATGGTATGGCGAATTCAAAACCTGATGTAGTGTTACTCGATTTGGAAATGCCCGTTTTAGGAGGTAAAGAAACTTTGATCGAAATACGTAAATCCTACCCAGATGTCCGTGTGCTCATTTTGACCATGCATAAAAATGAAGCCTTTATTATACAAATGATGGAATTGGGTGCTAACGGCTATCTCATCAAAAATACCGATCCAGATGAAGTGGTTCAAGCCATTCACAAAGTGATTCAATCTGAATTCTATTTCTCCGACGTGGTCTCCATGGCCATGCTACAAGGGATCTCCCAGCCTGATTTGAAATTAAGTGATGAATTATCTAAGTCGGGCCTAACGGAGCGAGAAATGGATATTTTACGTCTCATCTGCAAGGAATACACCACCATCGAAATTGGAGAAGCGCTCTTTCTGAGTCCCAAAACCATAGAAGGCTATCGTAAACTCCTAATGGACAAAACGGATGCGAGAAACATGGCTGGCCTAGTCCTATTCGCAGTTCGAAATGGAATTCATAGCGAAGGAAATTAATCGGCTTTTTTAAATATCTTAGTCTCCTAATTACTAATCCAAGTCATTCATGAAAATATCCGTTCTCAGTGGAGCAGGAATCAGTGCCGAAAGTGGTCTAAAAACTTTTCGAGATAGCGATGGTTTGTGGGAAGGTCATGACGTGATGCAAGTGGCAACTCCTGAGGGTTTTGCACGTGACCCAGCACTCGTTTTAGAATTTTACAATCAGCGTCGGAGGCAACTATTGGAGGTGCAACCCAATGCTGCTCATTTAGCACTGGCCGAGCTGGAAAAAGGTCACGAAGTGGTAGTCATTACCCAAAACGTAGACGATCTTCACGAACGCGCCGGGAGTTCTCGCGTGGTTCATTTACATGGTGAGTTACTCAAGGTGCGCAGTAGTCATCGCGAAGACCTTGTACTGGATTGGCAAACCGACCTCAACTTAGGCGATTTGTGCGAACATAAATCACAATTGCGACCGCATATAGTTTGGTTTGGCGAAGCCGTTCCTATGATGGATGTAGCAAGCCAGTTGGTGGAAGCATCGGATATCATTATTATCGTGGGGACTTCCATGCAGGTGTATCCAGCGGCGGGTTTAATTCAATATGCCCCGGCTCATTCCAAAGTGTATTTCGTGGATCCTAATCCTTCCCTTTCTTCTTCGGAAAAAATTACGGTCTTTGCTGAAAATGCCACTTCAGGAATAGGCAAGGTCATTTCAGAAATAAAAGAAAATTTTTAAAATGTCTTCGGAATTATTCAAACATATCAATTATGCCAAGGCCTATCGGAAAAACCGCTTAGGTGCCGCGCAATGGGTATTGGCCAATCCAGAAACCTTTCCTGAATTATTAGACTATTGTTTTGCTGAAAGTCAGGACGATCTATCTCATAAAGCCGCATGGGTTTTAGAGTTTGTATGTTTGGACGATCTATCCATATTGTATCCGCATTTCGATCTGTTCTTTAAAAACCTTTCCAGCGTTAAAAAAGATCAGTCGTTACGACCCATGGCACATTTATGCGAATTGTTGGTGCTTCAGTATTATAAAAAGAAAGCTTCGGATTTAGTACCGCTCTTTTTAGAAAAATACAAAATCGAAATGATCGAGTGTTCCTTCGATTGGTTGATCACCGACCAAAAGGTGGCATGTCAAGTTCGAGCCATGACGGCCTTGTATTATTTGGGAACCGAATTCGATTGGATCCATCCCGAACTTCAGCAAATTATCCAACAGAACATTCATAGTGGCAGTGGCGCTTATAAGGCTCGCGGACGTGCAGTGCTTGCTCAGATCGCTAAATTCAGTAAATAATACGCTCATAAACAGGTGTAAATTGGAAACGGTTGCTGTGGTAAAAAAGGATAATTGGATAGTTAATTGTTACATATGTAAGGGCCTTTAGATTTCCAACAGCGTTTTTAGCAAAATTTTGGTGATTTACGGATGGTAGGAGTTTAACCTTAGCAGAATAACAACTTATTGTGAGAAAGATTGCATCCTGAGAATAATCAAACTCTTTTTTTATTCCATCCCCAAGGTTAGTTGCATTTTCGACTAGTGCTGTTTGGTCATTATCTACAAACCTAACAACTATGAAAACCAATTACCTATTGGTGTTTCTACTTTTGCCTTATATTTCAATGGCTCAAGTAGGCATTGGCACCGTGATCCCCGACCCTTCTTCCGTATTAGAAATTTCATCTACAAATAGTGGGCTCCTTATCCCAAGGGTGCGCTTAACAAACGTTACTTCGCAGACACCAATTGCGAATACTCCGGCAACCAGCCTCCTAGTTTGGAATACTAATGCCATTACTACCGGTGGTGAAGGAGTTGGATTTTATTATTGGGATGGAGCAAAATGGGTTTATTTATACAATTCTAATAATTCACCTGGATCAACACCTCATAACACATTGGATCTAGCCTACGACCAAGGAGGGGCAGGCCTTGGAACGATAACGGCAGACAACGGATATGTCTTTATTGCAGGAACAGATGGAATTCGCACAACCGGCGGAACCGTGAACGTAGTAGGGAATTACCTTGGAAGCACTTCAGGAAATCAGATGTTCTATTATCCAAGGCGGGGAGCCTTTCGTGCAGGTAATGGAAGCTGGAATGATTCAAATCCCGGTGATGGTAGTCCAGGCATCGGAAATATAGGTACATATTCGGTTGCCATGGGATCTGGCAATACCGCCTCGGGTCAGTTTTCGCTGGCCTTGGTTAATGGTTCTTCCGCGGAAGACGAATCTGCGGTAGCTATTGGAAATGGTGCGCGAGCGGTTCAACAAGATGATATGGCTTTGGGTCAATCGGCTTTGGCAAATGGATCGTCTGCAACCGCAATTGGAGAGTCTTCGGAAGCAACTGGTCAAGCATCGATCGCGATTGGCTCTGCCGCTCATTCAATTGGGCTGGAGTCAACGGCCCAAGGTAAAAGCTGTCAAGCGGAGGCCATAAATTCAACAGCCATAGGTTTTGCTTCACAGGCTTTAGGGAATGAATCTTTGGCCATTGGGAGTGGTATTAGGACTGATTCATTCAGAGAGTTTTCTCTGGGCAGCCATAATACCAATGAAGGTGGAAACAAAACGACTTGGGTGGCTACGGATAGGTTGCTAGCGATTGGAAATGGAGGCAATGCACTAACGGCCAGCAATGCAATGGTAATTCTTAAAAATGGGAACACAGGAATTGGCATAAATAATCCCATAGAAAAATTTGAAGTGAACGGTAATGCAAAAGCAAACACTTTTATTTCTCAAACTACCACATATCCAGATTATGTATTCGAAAAATACTACGAGGGGATTTCTAATCTCTATGCAAAATACAATATGCTGACATTGGATGAGGCCGAAAAATACATTCAAGAAAATGGTCATCTATTTGGTGTAAAGAGCTATTCCGAAGTTAAAAAGAACAAAATGAACATTGATTTGGCTGAAATGTCAGTTCAAAATCTAGAAAAAATAGAAGAACTGTTTCTCTATGTTCTTGAACTAAATAAAAAAAATAAGGAGTTATGCCAAGAAATAGAGAGGCTAAAGGAGCGAGAGTAAACAAAAAACGTTCTTTATCTAAATCCATTGGTCATGAACTAACGCTCCAGGCAACTCCAAGTGTTTCAACCCAAGTTCATAGCCTGCATTTCCTAACAGTTGGGTGCATTCTTTTGCGGTTATCTTTTCTCTCTTCTTCTAAAAACGTATCTTTGCTGCTTCAAATTTCACACCTATGTCAAGCAACGCACTGCAAGCTATATCACCTATTGATGGCCGTTACGCCTCAAAAACCAAGGATCTCATTCCATTTTTTTCTGAAGAAGCCTTAATTAAGTATCGTGTGCAAATTGAAGTGGAATACTTTATTGCTTTAGTGGAACTACCATTGCCGCAATTGAGTGATTTCAACACCGCGTTTTTTCCAGAATTAAGAAAACTATATCAAGATTTTTCTTCGGAAGATGCGCAAAACATCAAAGACACTGAAAAAGTGACCAATCACGATGTGAAAGCCGTCGAATATTTTATCAAGGAAAAATTTGATGCCTTAGGGCTTCAGGCTCATAAAGAATTTATCCATTTTGGTTTGACTTCTCAGGACATCAACAACACCGCCATTCCGCTTTCATTGAAAGATGCGATGAATGATGTATATGTTCCTCAATTATTAGAATTAAAGGATAAACTCAAAACGTTGGCTACCGATTGGGCAGACATTCCAATGCTAGCTAGAACACACGGACAACCCGCCTCCCCAACTCGTTTGGGTAAGGAAATTGAAGTCTTCGTTGTTCGAATAGAAGAACAATTTGACTTATTAAACGACATTAAAAGTGCTGCGAAATTTGGTGGCGCCACTGGGAATTTCAATGCCCATAAAGTGGCATATCCTAGTATCGACTGGAAAGCTTTTGCGACTCAGTTTGTGAATGAAAAATTGTTTCTGCACCACTCCTTCCCAACCACTCAAATTGAACATTACGATCATATGGCCGCTTTATTCGATTGTATGAAACGTATCAATACCATTTTGATCGACTTGGATCGCGATATCTGGACGTATGTTTCCATGGATTATTTCAAACAGAAAATCAAAGAAGGTGAAATTGGATCAAGTGCAATGCCACATAAAGTGAATCCCATCGATTTTGAGAACAGTGAGGGGAATTTAGGAATTGCCAACGCTGTATTTGAACATCTTTCGGCCAAACTACCGGTGAGTAGATTACAACGTGATTTAACAGATAGTACAGTACTTCGGAACATAGGCGTACCTATTGGACATACGCTAATTGGTTTCCAGTCTACCTTAAAAGGATTGAACAAGCTCTTATTAAACAAATCTAAGTTTGCCGAGGACCTCGAAAACAACTGGGCAGTAGTTGCTGAAGCCATTCAAACTATCCTAAGACGTGAAGGCTATCCAAATCCCTATGAAGCGCTTAAAGGACTTACTAGAACCAATGAGGCTATCACAAGAAAGTCCATGACCGATTTTATAGAAACGCTAGAAATTTCAGAAGCCGTTAAAGCAGAAATGCGCGTCATTACTCCTTCTAACTATACGGGTATTTAACCCACCTATGGTATTAAAAAATAAATGCTTCAAGATTTGATCTTGAAGCATTTATTTTTTCACCACCTATCCCTCTGTACAAAGGGGTCTCTGGACCGGAAATTCGACTTATTCCATAGTGAGGCATATGAAATAAGTCTCCATAAGTCCTGCAATTTAAGCCCCAATTCTCGAACCATTACTATCCAAAACTATGGTTTTCGGTGAACGACTAGAATATTTCTATGAAGACCATTAAAATTATAAGTATTTGATACTCAGTACAAAAAAAAGGCTTCGGAGTTTCCGAAGCCTTTTAAATTTTATGATAAAATGGTATTACATGTTCTTAAAAATATCTCCAATTCCGGAAAGTTTTGATACATCCAAATCACCCTTTTGGATAGAGCCCATCAATTTAAGAATTTGATCGGGTCGCATATCGTCACACAATAATCTGAATACTCCAAATCCTTTTTCTTCACTACTCGCAAAAACGATGACTTCGTCTATGGCATCTTCTTCGCCTAAATATTTAAGCGTAATGTGCATTCCATTAGATTTCATTGAAGACAAAGTTTTGTACTTTTCTTGACCAATGATTTCTATCACTGCTGCCTTTTCGGTCTTATACTCTTCAATATTTCCGCTTTTCACGGGATAAGCGACTACGTTTACCTTTTTTACTGAATTAAGTATTTCCTGTTCGTCCTCTGTAAAGTTGCTTTGATCACTTTGCAATAAACTTGTCGCCAAATCTATTTTGAGGTATCTATTGTCTTCTTGCTTATCTACTAAGAAACGTTGCAAGGACTTTTCGTTACTACAACTTGCTAAAGTGAGTAGACCAATAATAAGGGCCGTAATATATTTGATTAGTGTCATGGGTTCTAGTTTTTCTTAACGTTCTTCAATTCTTCGCTTCCAGGAACGTTCAACTCTTTAGTGAGCTTTGAGATCTGCTTAAGGTCAATATTTCCAGTGATACTCATCACAACCGTACCTTCTTTTCCGTCCATTTCACCATCTAGGAACATCAACAATTCACTTACGTGATTTTCATCGCTTCCTTCTTTGGAGTAGAATTTTACATTTTTGCCATCATTTTTGATTCGCATTAATTCTTCCAAACCTTTAGAGGATCCAACATACTTTTGCACATCAGCTTTCATTCTGGCTCCTATGATCTTGTTTTCAGTAATAAAGACTTTAATATTTTCAAGGCTATTCACCATATCCATATATTCTTTTACTTCTGGGTCGTCTGATTCTATTTCAATCCTACTGAGAAGCTTGAACATGTTTTTGGTTACTACTACCGAGGTTACGTCGTTTTCATCTTCATAAGCGTCGAAAACTCCTTGAGCTGAGACTAACATCGGGCTAATGATAAATGCTACTAATATTGCTAACTTTTTCATCTTGTATATTCTTTTAGGTTTACTTTAAAATAAAATTTTTAGATTCATTGAATTGATTAAGTACGGACATGGTTGAAATTCCTTTTGAAAATTCATCGAGGTGGCCGATACTTGCTGTTCCTTCGTTCAGATTTTCTGAAAGTAAGAACATAACCTCTTTTGTTTTTTGGAAGGCCGCTAAAGCTACTTCCTCTTCGTTCGTATAACCGGAGTTACTAAACATATAACCCGCAACCCCTATGGCAATTAATAACGAAGCCGCTGCACTGTAATTCCAAAACCGTGTATTTCTTTTTGGTTCGGTAATGGTAAAGGTTCGTTTTGAAGTTTCCTCCTTGGCTTGGTCAAAACCTTGAAACATGGATTGATACATGGCCATCTGTGGCGGAATCTCTTCAGTTTTAAAAAAGGTACGCAGCTCTTGCTCCTCCACTTCCGTGGTTGTGCCTTCAAAATAGGCCTCTAGCAATTTTTCTATATTAGCTAACTCCATAGTTGTATTGTTTTGTTAATAGTTCTCTAACCGTTTTTCTTGCTCGAGACAGCGTAACACGTATAGTAGCCTCGGTCATTTCAAGCATTTCGGATATTTCTTCAAAATTAAATTGTTCAACGTCTCGCATTTGCAACACCATTCGTTGTTTTTCAGGCAGGTCTTCCATAATTCTAAAAACCAATTGAACCGCATCGTTTGCCTCTACTTTCTTCTGAAGGTTTTCCCCCGTCTGATAGTTACTATGGACAATCTTCAAATTGCCTGCTTGCTTCGATTTTAAGCGATCTAAACAATAATTTTTTGTCATTGTAACTGCAAAAGCTTCTGGATTCTTATAGTTTTTAATGCTACTCCTCCCTTTCCATAATTTCAAAAATACTTCCTGAACTGCATCTTCAGCTTCTTCACTTGAAACTAAAAGCCGCTTTGCTATACGATAGAGCTTATCCTTATATGGAAGCACTGTGGCTAAAAACTCGCTTTGTTTCATTGTTGGTTAGGTTAATGCTTAGTATGCCGTTCTTATGTTATGACGAACCACTTGAAATTTTGTTACAATAAATTTTAAATTCACAATAATGTAAGTATTTTAGAGGTTTAATAGACTGAATGAAACCTACATAATACAAGGTGTGCACTTCGATGTATTAAGTTAGTATTGAAATACACCCCTTTGTAACAACATTCTATCTATTTGGCTAAAGGACTTATTTCCTTAGCAACTAAAAAAACAGCGCTGTGAAAAAATCCCTATTTGTTTGTACCCTTGTGGTCTCTATTCTCTTTGTTTCTTGTTTTGAAGACAATGATGATACTGCACAACCGGCCTCAACGGTCGCTATTCAAGATTTTATTTGGCGTGGCCTAAATTTTTTCTATCTATATAAAGCAGACACACCAGAATTGGCAAATGATGCCTTCGCTACTCAAGGAGACTTTGACACCTTCTTAACTACTTTTGATTCGCCTGAAACTTTTTTTGAATTTTTGAAATCCTCTAGAGATCGTTTTAGTTTTTTAGTTGATGACTATAATGATTTGGAAGATGCCTTGTCTGGGGTAACCTTAAACAACGGAATGGAGTTTGGATTGGTGCTATATCCAGACGGGAGCGGCAATGTTTTTGGTTATGCCCGGTACGTATTACCCAATACCGATGCCGAATCTAAAGGCGTTAGTCGCGGACTTATCTTTAATACCATTGACGGACAACAAATTACAGATACCAATTTCAACGATCTAATTGCACCTACTACCTATACTATTGGTTTAGCAACGCTGGCGAATGATGTCATCACTCCCACAGGAGAAAGCATTGAACTTACCAAAACCGAATACACAGAAGACCCAATCTTCAATAACACGACCTTCGATGTCAACGGAAAAAAAATAGGGTATTTAATGTATAATGCCTTTACGAACGAATTCGATTCGCAATTGAACACTGCTTTTGGGCAGTTTAATTCGGAAGGAATCACAGATTTGATCTTGGACTTGCGCTATAATGGTGGTGGTTCTGTGCGGACGGCTACTTATTTAGCAAGCATGATTACCGGGCAATTTACCGGGCAAACCATGTATACCGAACAATGGAACGAAGATCGTCAACCAGAATTCGCAGAAGACGGCGTATTTGTGAGCTCCTTTGTGGGCGGCGGAGAAACTATTAATAGTCTGAACTTGACAACGGTTTATGTTCTAACTACTTCTAGAACGGCTTCAGCCAGTGAATTGATCATCAATAGTTTAAATCCATATATTAATGTAGTTCAGATCGGAGATAATACCACAGGGAAATACCAAGCGTCCTTCTTGATGTACGACTCCCCGAACTTTCAACGTACGGTCGATTTAAATCCGAATCACACCTATGCCATGCTTCCATTGGTATTCCAGACGGCGAATTCGAATGGTTTTACCGATTTTGACAATGGTTTAGTTCCCGATATCGCTCAAATAGAAGATTTAACCAACTTAGGTGTTCTGGGTACGCAAACCGAACCACTATTAGCAACCGCAATTGCTGAAATTGCTGGGATTCCTATTCCTGGGACACGAGCAACATTTACGCCATTGGAAGTAATTTCAGAAAGCAAAGCTAACTCTCCCATCTATCAAATAATGATCGTTGAGCAATAACCCTTCTTTGCTACGGAATGGATTACGACTGTGCCTATTCTTTATAGGATTCGCTCTTGTAAGCTGTGATTTCACCCCTTATGAAGATTACTACAATCAAGCCATAGATCATACCCGAAAAGGAGATTATAAAGAAGCACTCTATTATATAGACAAATCGATCCGACAGAATCCAAACATCACCGACTCCTATTTCCTTAGGGCAGAATGTAAAATTGAATTAGATGATTGGGAAGGTGCTTTATTGGATTATCAAGAAATCATAATACTAAACCCTCAGAATACACTAGCATTATATGCGGCTGCAGCGTTGAATGGTCATTTAGAAAATTATAAATTAGCCATTCTGTTATATACGAAGGCGTTGAATACACCAGGAGCAATAGATTTCGGTACACAACTTGAGTCCTTTACCATTACAGCCAACCTTGACTACAATCTGGATGAGCAAATGTACAAGGTAGAAATACAGTTCAGTAGAGGCCAAGCCCATTGGTTATGTTGCCCATTTGGAAACTCATAGATATACACACCCAACTCCCTAAACCAAAGGACTATCCCTATACGGTTACCAATCTCTCAGAAGCTATTAAGAAGAAAAGAATAGACCTACGGCTCACAAAAGCAGAGCTAGTAGAAACCCTAGATGTGAAGCCTTTGACGATATGAACGTGGGAAGAAAGGAATAAAAAACCAGTACCTCGAATGATGAAAAAGATTATTACTTGACTCGGTTATTTTCCGCCTTTAGGCGTTGACAACAAAACTCTTGGAGGACAACTTTCTATTTATAGAATGTGCAATGGTCTTGCTCAAAAGGATATTACAGATGAGTTGAGAGTAGATAGATCTATTGTAACAAAAATTGAACAAGAGAAAAAAGTTGAATCTATCTATATCAAAAAAATATTAGAATTATTAAACAGAAAAAATCAGTTTAATCACACTTAACTATTTCTTCAGATAAAGGTAGGAAGTCCATTTGTCTCTTTTATTCAAAAGGGGTTAAATTAAAAGGATTTTCTTTTTACTTATCCTTTCTATTTTTCTCAAGAATAAAAAAAGCTCCACCAAACTGAAATTGAGAAAAGTTATTATCCATATTTTCTAATTCGTGAATGATTCTATACCGTAGAAATAATTTTGAGGATGTAGACACATCAAGGTAGGCTTTAAATTCAACCGTATTAAGCCAGTTGTTTTTTTCATTTAACAGAGTCAAGAGTTCATCTTCTTTGCTCAGAATTTCATAGTAGGAAACCATGTCAGAAATAATCAGACCATATCTCTTTTCTGGAAAGAAATGAAACTTTATTCGGTTCAACCATTCAATCGAATTCAAATTGCTAACATCGGCTTCGTCTGAAAGCTTGTAGCCACTTCGTGAAAAATCCAAACCACTTTCAAAAAAAATGTTGAGCTTTAGATCTTGGTTTTCAAAAGACACAAAGTTCAAAAGTCCCCCTACGGAAAAATTCCTCAGTTGGTACATCCTTAATATATCGAACATGTCGTTTTGAGGAAGTAGGTATTTATTTTCCTTTTCAATTTTGGATAATAACACTTTACCGTCAAGATACTCAAACATTCCAGCACCCCCTCCGGCAAGATTTCCCCTCGCAGTATTTATGTTGAATCTTTTTGCAATTTCCATTTGAATTATCCCATTCGGATTGTCTTCTTCCAGCGCCCCTAACAAATCTGAATAGACAACCGCTTCAAGTATCTTTGTCGATTCTTCTCTAAAAAGTTTGGAAGACTTCTGGTCAAGATCTAATGCAATTTTCTGTTTATCGGGACTAATGTCGTTTGCATTAACGTCGATAATTCTTTCGTACTTGATGACATCATTGAGGTACACAAAGAGTTTGTTCGTATTCGTTGAAGAAGCCAGAGACCATCCTTCAACATCCTCTGATTTATCTTCAATGCTTACCTTAAAGTTCTGTCCAGATGAAAATGTTACGGGGATAGCCGTTTGGGTTGGGTTTGGATCAATGTCATATCGATATAGACTAAAGAGTCTCATATCTTTAAAGTGTTCAATATTACTAACCGAAGAGACTCCAATAGAGTATTTGTTCACGAAAGTAACATCCACATCATCTATCTTTCCTTTAACCTCAATTTTTTCAATAAAACCCGAATAGAACGAAATTTCGATCATTGGACCTTTTAATTTCCCAATTTTGCTTCTGTAATTTTTTTTCTTGGATTTTTCATTTATAGTCCTTTCATATGGAATGTCAGCGTAGACATCAATCTCATCCGCTTTTAATTTTACTGTGGCGACTTGTGGTCGTTCATTTATCGTAAAAAAATATGATGCTATTTTTGAATATAACTCTGTTAGTGCTGTTTTATTTGCAGTAACTCCAGAATCATAATCATGAGTTATAATCTTTTTTTGTAGGAGAGAAGGAAAACTATTCTTTAATTTCGTTTCAAACAGAGCATATCCAAAAGGTTTAATCGAAAACTTCACTTCTTCGTCACCATCTGCTGTACTAATAACGACGGTAAAAAAATTATTTTCATCTTGGGTTGCTTTAATAATTACATTGTCCGGCACGTCCACGCCAGTTTGTAATTTAATGTTCGCATCTTTTAAATAGGATTGATACTCTTGCGAGTGTAAAAAATTAATCGAAAGGAAACCGATGATCAAAAAAACATACAAATTTTTCATAACTCCGAGATTTGAATAGTTAGATATAGTTGTTCGTATAATTCCCTTTGACCTGATACTATCGGATGATTTTTAACCATATGATAAAGAGGTAATCTTCTTAAGCTCTTGGCCATATCCTGACCTTGGAGTCAATAGCAATATGATAAATGCAATCAAATTCTATTTCGCTTTCTTCATCTCTGTATCTTGTTAGTACTTTTGCTTATCCAGCATATTATTAAGTATTCAAATTTGATGAATTCTCAAATATGAAACAAGAGGGTAAACCTTGTTTATTGGCAAGGGTTTACCCTGAATTAATATGAAAATGATCGATGACTATTGACCGATTGAAACCATGTTCCCTTGTTGGCTTGAACTGAAGAAAACTTGATGAAATAATTTAGTAAAACTCTTAGTAATACTTTTAAAGGTTGGCAAATTAATCTGTCTAATCTTCAATACGACAAAGCAATTAGTGAATTTAATCAAGTGATAGCGTCAAGGCATTTTGAGAATTTTTCTCATTACAATTTAGGGAATGCATATCTTGGAAAAAAAGATTCCTTAAATGCTTGTCAACACTTTATCGAATCGGCAAAACTTGGCTATGATAAAGCCAAAGAAAAACTAAAAGAACACTGTATCTAGCAGCATATGAAAGTAGTCCTCACCATTTTAAAATGGATGCTGATCATCCTGTTTTTTCCTCTTTCGCTCATATTTGTTGCGTATTACAATCAAAAACGAGCGAAAAAGGAATATTATAGGTCAAATAGCTAAATCTAATCGGCTTAAAAGTCTAATGTAAGACCTAGTTGAAAGTTTCTACCACGGGTTTGAAAACGATACAACTCCTCGTATTCTTCATCTAAAATGTTGCTCAGTCCTGCAAAAACTAACACATTATCACTTATTTGATGACTTGCATTAAAGTTGAGCAATCCAAAGCTCTTCAAGGTCACCATCTCGCTTTCAAAGGTGTCTGGATTGAAAAAGACATCCTGGCGTTCACTGGTGTAATTATAACTCACACCCAATTGAGTTTTCATTCCCAAGGCATAACCTAAGCGAGCATTCGCTTTATGTTCCGGAATACGTAAGGCAAAGTTTTCGTCCGCCTGCGTATTGGTGTAGTTTGCAGAGAAAGTGAGGTTTTTACCAAACTTTTTAAATAGCTCTACTTCCACTCCGCTAGCTTTAAATTCAGTATTTATATTTTGATACTGAAAAATAAAATTCACTGGATCTACCGTCACAAAATCCACAAAATTAGTTTCATCTCTATTGAAATACACAGCACTCACGCGCAGGTCTTTCCCTATGGTAAATTCTAAACCACCTTCAATGGTTACATTCTCTTCAGGCTGTAAATCCATATTTCCGTAGAGCGGATCGTGCAATTGAAATAAGGAAGGCGTGATATAAGCAGTACTATAAGAGGCCAATACTTTCAAATTATTTTTTCCGAAGTTAAAAACATAAGACGGATTCATATTATAGACCACATGGGTTCCATAATCACTATGATTGTTTAAACGTGCGCCTGCACTAACACTCAATCCAAAATCTGAAATATAGGTCGCATTAACATAAGGATCTATGATACTGAAATTGGCAATTTCTTCATCAACATCTTGTGCAAATGCCGTACTTCCGAAGGGAATAGAAAACGAATTGAATCGGCTAAAATTAGCATTTACTCCTGCTAGCAAAGTAAATTGTTTATTTACTGAATAACTTCCGAAGGCGTCAAAAATGCTAGACTTTGCATCAAATTGTGAAGGAAAAGAAGATTCATTCTCGCGGTCCAACCAGCTATGACTGTCATTTAAAACAATGCGACCCTTTTTATAGTTCCATGTAAGGTTACCACCAGTGCGTTTCTGTTCACTACGGGTCAAGTTATCGGCGTCTGTGTAACTAAAATCATCAAATTCAGCCGTAAAATCGTCCAATGAAAAGAAACGACTGATGGAAATATTCTTTGAGATTTTATATCCCAAACTCACCTTAGTGTTGAAACGATCAAAGTTGTCTTCTATCAAGTTGGCAAACCCTTCTGGTGCCGCAACAGCCGAAAGGCCTTTGGAAGAGCGATGCCCGAAATCTACGGCATAAGTAACCTTTCCCAAGGTACCATTAACGTTGGCGCTATTGGTGAAATTCTCAATGTCATTGTGACCATCTCCAGATGCTCTATTACTCCCTAAAATAGTAGTGAATGTCGCTGAAATGCCCTTTTTAGCGGCCTTTTTTGTTTGAATGCTAATCACAGCTGTAGCCGCTCCGCTTCCGTATAAAACACTAGAAGCCCCTTTTACAATTTCAATACTTTCTACATTAGAGGCAGAGAGTAAACGTAAATCGAAGTCGTTAGAAATAGACGAAGGATCATTTAATTGTACTCCGTCTACCATTACCACTAACTGGCGATTTCTACCCCCACGAACAAAGTAACCTAGGTTTTGGCCAGCGTTACCGCGGCTACCGTTGATTTCGATACCCGATACCTCATTGATAATTGTGGCGATCGATTTTCCAGCGCTACGCTGCAGTTCTTCGGAAGTAATGCTCACCACTACTTTACCACTGTTCTTGCGAGCCAAGGGAACTTTGGTATCAATATATACCGAGTCCAACGCCTCCACTTTTGTTTCTTGTGCGATTCCAACGGAAGCAACACAAAGGCCAATAGCCCAAAATAAGCTTTTTTTCATTTTCTGAATTAAAACCGAAAAAAGATAGAAGTAATCTTTGAATATCAACCCAATCTAGTGGTCTGTGACTAGCACAATCCAACAAAAACTAGCTGAATTCAAATCATCTTCGTAAACCTTTATCCCGAAAGTTTGACAAAATTTTTGAACTAGGGCAGGTCTCCTGGCTCGTCTTTGTGCGACCTTCCCATCCCTAGTAATCTGGACAGTGGTATGAAGAATGCACAACTTCAATACAAGTATCAAAGTGACTTACAGTTGCGGGAACAGCTTCGGTTTCACACCGAATTCCCTTTTAAAAGTACCTATCAAAATAAAAGGCACTTACCAAAATTCGAAGCAAAAATAGAGTTTCACTATAGCCTCACCAAATAAAAACTACTATTTTTGAACATGATTAAAAATGCCTTTGCTCTTATTTGTATTCTTAGCTTACTCGGTTGTAAGACGGAAGTAAAAAAGGAATCATTCACTGCTTCCAAAGTAAATTCATCCAAAACAGCCGTGCTTTACGCCAAAGGTTTTGAAATTGAAGATTTCGATACCCACAAAATCATTAAAATATCCAACCCCTGGCCAGGTGCTGATCAGGAATACACCTATCTTCTTAAAAAACAAGAAATTACTATTGATGGTGAGGATACATATGATGCGGTATTGCAAATACCTCTTCAAAAAATGGTGGTGACTTCCACCACGCATATACCTTCTTTGGAGATGTTGGAAGTTGATGAGGCGCTCATAGGATTTCCCAATTTAGATTACATTTCTTCTGAAAACACGCGAACTAGAATTGACGCTGGCCTAGTACATGAATTAGGAAAAAATGAAGATATCAATATGGAGGTGCTTATCGAGCTATCACCAGACGCGGTGGTGACATTTGCCGTAAAAGGTGGAAACAAGAGCGCTTCAACTATGAAAAAGGCCGGTATTCCAGTGCTTTACAACAGCGATTGGACCGAAACCCATCCTCTAGGAAAGGCAGAATGGATAAAATTCTTCGGTGCTTTATTTGATAAAGAGGAAATGGCGCGTGAAATATTCAATGAAATAGAGCAAAATTATAATGAATCGAAAGACATAGCGGCAAAAGCAGCAACAAAACCTACGGTTCTTAGTGGAGCGATGTATAAAGATATTTGGTATTTACCACAAGGAGATAGTTGGGCGGCTCAATTTATTAAGGACGCCAATGGAGAATACCTATGGCAGGATTCAGAAGGAACAGGGAGCATCTCTTTAAACTTAGAAAGTGTTTTGGAGGAAGGACAAGAAGCACAATTTTGGATTGGTCCTGGCCAATTTACCAGCTACCAACAAATGCTCGACACCCATGCAGTATATGGTCAATTTGATGCTTTTCAGCAAAAGAAAGTATTTAGTTTTACCACCATCAAAGGAGCAACCGGTGGGGTCTTATATTATGAATTAGCCCCTAACAGACCTGATATTGTTTTAAAAGACATCATCAAAATCCTGCATCCTGACCTCTTACCCGACCACAAACTTTATTTTTTTAGCCAACTCGATTAATGGAAACAGGACGATCCTATAAAGGTATGTTTGTTATGTTGCTACTCTTATTAGGAGTCGCCTTCGTACTCAACCTAAGTCTGGGATCTGTTGCCATACCCCTAGGTGAAATTTTCTCAAGTCTTACGGGAGGTGAAGTCACAAAATCAAGTTGGAGTTATATTATTATTGACTACCGTTTACCGAAAGCCATTACTGCAGTCTTGGTCGGTGGTGGTCTAGCCGTTTCAGGATTATTGATGCAAACCTTATTTCGAAACCCATTGGCAGGTCCATTTGTGCTAGGTTTAAGCAGTGGGGCAAGCTTAGGTGTAGCGATTCTTATTTTAGGTGCTGGTTCGTTTGGCGGGTTTTTAGGAGGTATACTGGCAAATGAGTGGAGTTTGGTATTGGCTTCTGCAATTGGTAGTTTTTTAGTCTTGTTGGCGGTCTTAGCCATGACTTTAAAAATTAAGGACACCATGGCTATTCTTATCATCGGACTCATGTTTGGAAGCGTTACCGCTGCCGTCGTCGGAGTGTTATCCTATTTCAGTAGTGCCGAAAAGCTACAACAATATGTCTTTTGGTCCTTCGGAAGTTTGGGTAATCAATCTTGGACCGGAGTGCTCATTTTAAGCTTTTGTACCCTGTTAGGGATCGTTATTAGTTTTACGGCAAGTAAATCTTTAAATGCTCTACTTCTAGGAGAAAATTACGCTAAAAGTATGGGGGTTCGGATAAAGAGAACCACACTGGTTATCATTATTACTACCAGTATTTTGGCGGGAGGTATTACCGCTTTTGCAGGCCCCATAGCATTTATCGGCTTAGCAGTACCTCACATTGCTCGACAATGGATCACCACTTCTAACCATCGCATATTGATTCCGGCCGTATTGCTTTTTGGAAGTATCATTATGCTATTGTGCGACATCATCGCACAGCTGCCTTATAGTGAATACACTTTACCCATTAACGCCATTACCTCCCTCATTGGAGCCCCTGTAGTCATTTGGCTATTGGTAAGAAAACGTAAATTAATGTTTTAATGACTTCGGAAAAGAAACATAACATCCTTGAAGTAGCAAACTTGTCCATAGGTTATTGGAATAAGAAGCGCAGTCAGGTTATCGCCAAGGACATTCATTTGTCTTTTTCTGAAGGGACTCTCGTTAGTTTAGTTGGAGCCAACGGTATTGGAAAATCTACCCTCCTCCGAACTTTAGCGAATATGCAGAAAGCCATTGATGGTTCCATTCATGTTCATGATAAGAAATTAGAGAAATACCATTCTCTAGAGCTAGCCACTTTATTAAGTGTTGTGCTTACGGAGGCACCTAGTTCTAAAAATCTGACTGTGCTGGAGTTTGTTTCTCTAGGCCGTCAACCACATACCAACTGGATGGGTAATTTTAGTGCCGAAGACAAAAATAAAGTGCAATTGGCATTGGAGCAAACGGACGTTTCCGGTTTTAATCAAAGAAAATGTTTTGAGTTAAGTGATGGACAAATGCAACGAGTTGCCATTGCGAGGGCCATTGCTCAGGACACCCCCATCATATTACTGGACGAACCCACGACGCATTTGGATTTATATCACAGAGCATCCATTCTGAAATTATTAAAAAAACTAGCTAAGGAAACTAAAAAGACCATCCTGTTCTCCACCCATGAAATTGATTTGGCTATTCAACTTTCGGATCAAATGATTTTAATGACTGACAAAGAAACACTCATGAAAACTCCCGAGCAACTCATTAATGAGGGGCATTTTGATCGGTTGTTTCCGAAGGATACTCTATTTTTTGATGCGAGTTCAGGTAGGTTTACCATCAAGAGTTAGTATCTTTACTTTTTACTGAATCGAAAAATAAAACAACATTTTGTTGGCTGTCAAACACCTATGAGCGAACCTTTTATCATATTCTTAATCGGAAGTATCTCAGCATTGGCGGGGGCCTATGTTGGTAATCTAATTGCGCGTTTAAAAGCTAAATCGGAAAGTGGAAAACTAGAAGAACGTTTACTTCAACTAAAAAATCAGGAAGAAAAACTCAACGAACGTTTTGAAAATGCCTTGCAGGAGCGAGATGCCGAACGTAAGGAAAAAGACTTTCTAAATGAAGAATTGGTGCGTCGCAATTCCGAAAACCAAAACCTAGAGCTGAAGCTAAATGAGCAGAAAAACGAGCTTGAGAAAATCCAAGAAAAGCTGCATAAGGAATTTGAAAACCTAGCTAACAAGATCTTGGATAATAAATCCGAGAAATTTACCAAGCAGAATGCCGAAAAACTGGACATCATCCTAAAACCACTTCAGGATAAAATTGAAAAGTTTGAGAAAAAAGTTGAGGAAACACATAAGGAAAGTATCGACCGTCACGCCATGCTTCGTCAGCAAATTATTGGTCTGAAAGAGCTCAATTTACAAATGAGTAAAGAAGCCGTCAATCTTACCAAAGCCTTGAAAGGTGATAGTAAATTGCAGGGAAATTGGGGCGAATTGGTTTTGGAACGAGTTCTGGAGAAAAGCGGACTCGAAAAAGATAGGGAATATGAAGTACAAAGTAGTTTTACTACAGAAGAAGGAAATCGGGTTCTTCCCGATGTAGTATTGCACCTGCCAGACAATAAGAAGATGATCATTGACTCCAAGGTTTCATTAACCGCTTACGAGCGCTATGTAAATGAGGAAGATCAGGACACGCAGCAGGAACATCTAAAAGAACATATCGCATCGTTACGCAACCATATAGAACAATTAAGCGCAAAAAACTACCAAGACATCTACGCCATGGAAAGTCCAGATTTTGTACTCCTTTTTGTTCCCATTGAGCCAGCATTCGCTGTGGCAATTAATTTCGATAATGAAATTTATAACTGGGCATTTGAAAAGAACATCGTGATCGTCACCCCCACCACACTATTGGCAACACTTCGAACGGTTGATACGATGTGGAATAATGAGAAACAACAGCGCAATGCGCTTGAAATAGCGACGCATGCCGGGAAATTATACGATCAGTTTGTGAACCTTACGGAAGACCTAATTAAGATCGGGAATCAGCTAAAAACAGTTCAAGGCTCCTATGATGGGACCATGAAGAAGTTAACGGGTAGAGGAAATCTGATTACCAAAGTGGAAACCATTAAAAAGCTAGGAATCAAACAAAAAAAGAACCTCAACGAAAGACTACTTAAACGCGCAGAAGAAGATGAAGACTAAATTTATTGGTATTATTCCAGTACTACCTTCCACGAATATCGAACGAGATTTGGAATGGTACCAAGAGAAAGCCGGATTTTCACAAACTTTTGCGGCCGATGGCTACGCAGGACTAGCGCGCGAGAATATCCACATTCACCTACAATGGCATGCAAATACCTCTGAAGACCCTTTGTTGGGTGGTTCGGTAGTTAAGATTTTTGTAGATGGAGTGGAGTCGCTTTTTAACGAAATGGTTGAAAGAGGAACGCTGGCAGAAGATGCTCTCAAACGTAATACACCCTGGGGCACCCATGAGTTTGGCTTTTATGATAAAAATAAGAATGCTGTATTCTTTGTAGAAGTTATTTCTTGATGAACTTCTTCGTGCTTCTTTGATCGCCAGATAAAATTTCTATAAAAAACCAGCTCCCCATAAAAGATAATGGTGGAGCTGGTCTTAACCAACTTAAACTTAACACTTATTTTTTAACCAACTTTACAGTGGCTTGCAGATCTCCTGCAGTTACTTGCATAAAGTAGGTTCCGGTTGGAAGGTAGGAAACGTTCAATTGTGTATACGTTCCTTCTCCAATTCCTTGCCCTAGTCTTTTCCCAGTGATATCATATATTTCATACGTATCAAATTGAAATAAAGAGGCAATCGTTAGTTCATTATCCACAGGATTTGGATATAACTGAATATTACGTTCGAATTTATCTTGAGTGGAAAGTTTAGACTCCACTGTAATAGTTCCAAACATATTAGCGGGGTGCACGACACAGTCATATTCATTTACTCCCTCCTGTGTAAATGTATATGTAAACTGCGTCCCCATACCGGTTATAATACCGCTATCAAAGGTTTCTGTGCTTCCCGCCTTAGTTGTAACACTATGGGGTACTGTGTTGGCCCAAGTCCAACGAACTGCATCTCCAACATCTACAATAAAGCTAGCTGTAGCACCGTTGACACCTTGTTCCCAATCTAAATCAAATGTTGTTTGCGCTTGTACAACGAAGGTCGTTGCAAAAGCTAAAAATAGTAAGGTAATTTTTTTCATGTTTTCTTTTTTAAATGATATTTATGTTGGTAATTTTAAAATACTCTGCTCAAATTAAATCCAAAAAAAAAGTCGCCATCTCCCCAGTCACCTTGTCCTTGAATAATATACCCCTCCTCAAACATCGCCTGTGCATTGGTAAAATGCATTTGAAATACATGTCCTCCAGTTTCTAAGTCAAAACCTATGGACAATGGGTTTCTAAAATTGGAATTACTATTTCTATTTAAATGTATGCCATAATCTGCATTGATACTCCAACGGGTCGTCAACTTATACCTTCCTCCTAGCCCGACTGCAAATTGATTGTTTTCTTCATCAAAAATAGAAACCACCTCGCTCAATCCTGTCTGCGTGCTTCGCGTAGCCAAATTCTCATGTATAAAGGTAGGCGCTGCTAGTAAAGATAGCTTTTCTGACACCTTTCTCGATATTATTACCTGACTGGTATAGGTCAATCGATCGCTAAACTCCAATTTAGGAAGTAAATCCTTGTCTAAAGCCGTATTAACGGTCACCAAGTTATAACCTACAATATTGAAAGGAAACCCTCCATCCACTTGTCCTAAAACTCTATACTTTGCGTGTAGACCATACTTCTTTAATAATGAACTCCGCGCAGCTCCAATATTTAGCCAATCATTAACCCCGTATATAAATTTAAGCTGGGTCACAGCATTGTCTAAACCAAAAAAATCATCAAAACCATTTTTTACGGTTCCAAATCTATGAGAAACCACAAAATAGAGGTCCTTTTTACTGGCAAGTTTAGTAGACTCAAAGTTAACTACTTTTAGTCCCTTAAACGCCGCAGTTACTGTATGGTCAATTTCGACTTCACTTTCTAGTTCATCCAGAAGGTCGTCCTGAGAAAAAAGAAGTAGCGGAAACAAGAAAAGTAGAAACGTAATTTGTTTCATTCAGGATTAATTATGGTTGATTGATCTAATTTTACAACTTCGAATAGGTCGTCGTATCCAATACATCGGCCTTTCAATCGCACTTCATCTCCAACTTGAATACCTTTTAATTCATTTTTAAAACTACAGTAGACTTTATCATCAATTGTAATTGACTTGTCTTCTATTTGAGTAACCATTCCGCTCACTGTCAATGTTTTATTTAGTAAAGCGTCTGCCGCATTGTTTTGAAATTGTTCTTGTAACAGCTTAGCGCTAGTATCCACAACAGCAACTTCTTTGGTAATATTTCTATGATCCTTGTAGAGGTACTTATATCCTGTATAAGCACCCACTACAAGTACCAACATCACTATCAGAAAAACAATCTTCTTTTTCATAATTCTTTAATTCGACAGTGAATAAATCGCCTTAACAAAAACC
>Ga0256847_1000139_pt1 | contig 49003 bp, 39 predicted proteins | sample TeddybearmetaG_FD_189099 | JGI IMG/M metagenome (GOLD analysis project Ga0256847, IMG submission 189099) | Hydrothermal vent microbial communities from East Pacific Rise, Pacific Ocean - Teddybear | ecosystem: Environmental > Aquatic > Marine > Hydrothermal vents | place: Pacific Ocean: East...
GCGTCCTTCGTCGTCCACCGGCTTAAAGGAAAAATCCGTTAGCTGATTGTTAAGAAACATCCCACCCACCATACGCATGGAACCAAATACACTTTCAACGGTAGCGGTCATCGACACGACATCACCGGCAGCATCAACTACCACAAAATGTGAAGTGCCGGGCGCATTAAAGGTAGCATCACGACCCAGATCTTCATGGCTTGGGTCGGGCTCATACATCCATGGGTCGCCAGGCGCTATTTTTGGAATAGCGAGTTCCGAAGAGACTAGTGCAGACCGGCTGGCAAGGTATTCATTATTCATAAGGCCCTTAAGTGGTACCTGTACAAAATCTGAATCAGCAACATACTGATCCCGGTCGGCGTAGGCCAGGCGTTGTGCCTCGGCAAACAATGCCCAGTTATGGAAGTCGTTCACACCTTCATCTGAAAAGCCGGGTCCCCTTTCCAGAATCCCCAAAGTCATTGCAACCGCAACCCAGGAGGACGGTGGTGGTGCGCCGCAAATCTGCTTTTCATGGTAAGTAAAACAAAGCGCCTCGCGTTTTTTTGGCAAATACGAGGCCACATCTTCCATTGTCATGCCGCCTGCTCTGGGAGGCCGCCCTACCATATCCACAATTTCTCTGGCAATGGAGCCGGTATAAAACTCGCTCGGAGCAGCAGAAATTATACCCAGCGTTTCGGCATAGTCCGGGTTTTTCAAGATGTGACCCACGGGCAGTGGTGTACCGCTTGAATCATAAAAGTACTCATAGGTATCCAGCGGACCTTCTTCAATCGTATCCGGTACATACTTGGCAAAATATTCAATAAACCCGTATAAACGTGGAGAAATCTCAAAGCCATTAGTAGCAAGATTGGTCGCCGAATCAAATAAGGTATGCCACTTAAGAGCGCCCTGCTCTCTGTGCGCCATAGCTAACATAGCAACCATGCCCGGTACCCCCGTTGAGAGCCCGCTTATTTTAGCTTCCAGAAAGCCTAAAGGCTCTCCGGAGGGCTTCAAAAACAGGCCAGGTTCAACACCTACGGGCGCTGTTTCACGCCCGTCATAAACAGCAAGCGTGTTAGTTTCAGCATCGAAATGCACCATAAAACCACCACCAGCCATTCCGGAGCTTTGAGGCTCAACGAGACTTAAAACCGCTTCAATTGCTACCGCCGCATCCACCGCTGTACCACCTGCACGTAGTATCGCCAATCCCGCTTCTGTCGCATGAGGATTAGCAGTGACTACCATTCCTGCTGCTTTTGTTTGGGCTTTTGTCTGGGCTTGGGCTTTTGTCTGGACTTGGGCTTTATCTTTCTCAACAGGCTCTTTCTCAACAAGTGCGTCCGATGTGGCACAACCTGCCAACAACAAAATCACACAGACGAGCAATCTAGGGTGCATGGGGCAATAATCCTTCTTTGGAATCAGCATTTCGAATAAAGGAGAAGTATGTTGTCGAGTTCAATATTATTCAAGCACAAAACTGAATTAGAATCTTGCCTGTTCGGCTACCCAAAACAGGGTAACTTTAATATCATGTCAAACGTCGGAAAGTTAAGTGAAAAACAACAGAGAACATTCAGTTAACCTGGTTCCTGCCAGTAAAGAGAGCGGCTATACGTGACAAAATCAAATCAAACCATTAGCACTCTACAATTGCGCCGTCTGGCACTCGCAAAACAGGGTTTAATAGGCAGGAACGGTTTTGGCAGCAAAACCGCAGGTGTACTTAAAGCGATAGAGCATCTGGGATACATACAAATTGACACCATTTCTGTGGTGGAACGCGCCCACCATCATATTCTCTGGTCAAGAGTACCCGGTTATCAAAGTACCGATCTGGACAAACTGCTAAAGCAAAAACATATTTTTGAATACTGGTCACACGCAGCGGCTTATTTACCCATGCGAGACTTTCGCTTCACGCTGCCACGAAAAAACGCAATTAAGCAGGGTGAAGTGCACTGGTTTCGTAACCTGGACAAAAAATTACTGAAGCGCACGCTTGCCCGAATACAGGACGAAGGGCCACTTCGGGCAAGGGACTTTGAGCACACCAGAAAAACCAGCTCACAGGGCTGGTGGGACTGGAAGCCGGCCAAACGCGCACTGGAACAGCTGTTTATGCAGGGTGATCTTATGGCGGTAGAGCGCGCCGGGTTTCAGAAGGTGTATGACCTTACAGAACGGGTGCTTCCGGATAGCGTAGATACCAAAGAACCGAATGTAGAAGAGTACGCCCGATATCTGGTTGATAGCTATTTGCGGGCAAATGGATTTGCAACACTCAAGGCCGTAGCCTACTTGCGGCGCAGTTCAGAGCTGCGCAAGGCCATTGCTCAAACGGTAGCGGAAGGTATCGAATCCGGGGAGCTCATCGACTTGGGTGTTCTTCCGCGCTCTACGGGTAAATCCGAAAAAACAAAAAGGAGTGCCTCCAGTGCCGATCGCTTTTTTATCCATGCTCCGCTGACGCAGGCAAATTTAATATCCAGACCACGCGTTGTATTAAAACTATTATCCCCGTTTGATAACCTGCTTATTCAACGCGATCGCGCATTGAATGTGCACGCATTCGATTACCAAATTGAATGTTATGTCCCCGCCGCTAAACGCAGGTACGGATACTTTAGCCTACCCCTTTTATACGGTGATGTGTTGGTAGGCAGGGTAGATTGCAAAGCTCACCGAAAAATCAGGCAGTTGGAAGTCATAAACCTGGTGGTAGAACAAAAGCTGAATATGGAACAGGCCCTGCCAGTGTTCCAAAGCGGTTTACGTTCATTCGCATATTTTAATGGCTGTGAAACCATCAAAATTAGCAAAGTATCACCGGCAAGCTGGAAGAAACCTATCGTACAGCTGTTTCCCTAACTTTGGCCCTGGCGCTAACAGCCCGCCTGTTCAGGTTCCGTTTAGTTTCGGTTCAAGCTCCATTCAGCCTTACCAGGCTAATCTGCACCCATCGCTAAGCAATGAGGATGTAGATATGCAAACAGGTAGCACAAAAAACAGTTCAATAGCCAGGGTGTTTGTCGCCCTGTTATCTCTGGCTGCTTTTGCACCTGGTATCCAGGCAGCGCATTCCCAGAATGCGTACACCAGCTCGAGCATTGGTTACCAGTCGCATCGATCATCAGGTGAAAACCGGTATGGTCGACACAGACGTGTAAATAATCAGGTAATAGTAACTATACCGATGAACGGAGTTTACTTTAATCACCGCAAGACCTTGAAACTGAAATCACTTGTTAAAGACTACTCCCAGTTTCGGGCCCGGGATTATACCCTGGAGCGGGTAGTACTAAACGCAGCATTCCGCCAGGCTGCACATCATCGGTACGAGCGGGAAAGTTATGCCTACCTGAAGACCAAACGGCTTGTTTCCGAGCGCAGGCACATTCCCTACACACGAAACCATCATCAGTACCCACGTGTAAGCTTGACGGTGCACCAGTCGGTCTCTGCGGATAACTGGAAGCTATACATCGGCCCAAATGTAAAAATCGATTCCATTACGCTGGTTCTGAACAGAAAGTCACGTGGTCATTATCAAACCACAAGTTTTCACGGCAGTGACAAATATGGATTCGATGAACGCCATCATTGGAGTGAATTCGCCAATATTCGTACCAGGAGAGAAAACCGCAGAGACAAGCAATTACGCATACCTACCGGGGCTAGCCACATCAAACTTGTGGGCGAACGACGCGACACGGACATTCTGTATGCATGGGTAAGTTATTCCAATGGAAGAATACAGCGCCTGCCTGGCTTGCAGGGAACCCTGCGATACGGCCAATCCCTGAAGGCACCCATCCGGCCAGGTAATCATCAGGATGTTCAGGCGACCTTGCACCTGGTGTTCAAACCACACCACAGAGGACATCGTAGTAACATGAGCGTACAGTCTGCTTAAGACAAATGTCAGGAGTCACCACATGATCATGCCATATTCAGGAAGTTGTCTCTGCGGATCCATCCGCTATGAAATTCACCGCAATCACCTCAACGCAATTCATTGTTACTGCGGAATGTGCAGAAAAGCCCATGGCACAGCATTTTCTACTCACGTTCTAGCGACACCCACTCAGATCATGTGGACTCATGGCGAATCGCTTCGCAAGGCATACGAGTCTTCATCAAAATCTTTCAGAGAATTCTGTCCGGAATGCGGTACCCACCTTCTGGTACACGGCCAATCCGGAGACGGTTCGTTAGCGATTCCGGCGGGTACCATTGACGGCGATTCGGAACTGACCATAATGGGTCACATGTATACTGAAGAATTGGTCTCATGGTACACAATAGCAGACGATCTTCCACAACATAAACAATGGCCTGCAGGTTTTGGTCCGAACCAGATCTAACATTTTTATTAAGCTGTCCGTCTTCGTGCTTCAATAGGTTTTTTCTGAATATTTTTGATTAGAATATTGGTTCTCGTGAGTATTTTTTCCTGTTTTTGCCAATACAAATAGTCTTCCCATGCATTTTCCGAAAAAATCAGTTTCACTCAAACATTTCCCGCTCTTTCCCCTTGCCATCTTCGAGCTCAGCTATAGAAGTTATCAAGCGACGTGAGTTCTTTGGACTTCGCAATAGATACGCTGTCTCTTCAAGTGACAGATAGTCTGCCATGGAAATCACAACCACAGCTCCTTCTCCTTTGCGTGTAATAGCAATAGATGCGTGGTCGTCACAAACTTTTTCCATTGTTTTTGCAAGGTTGCTCCAGGCAGATGTATAACTTATGCTTTTCATTTTTCTGTTTCCGTACGCATACTGAATTATGTACTTGGTATAACTACGCATGACCAATGTATCAACTACGCTTGTATCGAAAAGTGTGGAAAGTGGGGGAGCGGGATCAAGTACCAGAGCAAACCTGAAAGCGCCTAAAATGTTCGCCACCAATTCCAATATGGCCCAGCTACCGTTCCATAACAAGACCAGCGTTTAGCCTTTGAGCTGTGTTACAGCTACTTTAATTCTGACGGGTTCAGTCGATTTGGCCACTGCTGTTTACTGTGCAACAACGCCAAAAACACCTAATTATTATTTTCGATGGTATAGGCCATCAGATATGATGTGCCTTTCACCACCCATTCGCGGGTTTCATGCACGCGACCTGGGCGACTTATGAGAGGATTTTCTGCCAGAGCAGAGTGGCTTTATGCACATGCGCCGCTAATTGCTGAGAGGCATTCGGGTTTTCTTCTGCAAAGTACTCCAGCGCTTCGGTTAACTGACGGTGTGCACGCGGTGTCTAGCTAACCTTCAATCAGTACTCCCCACTTGGCAAAGGTGTCTTTTACACCTACTTCATCCGCAAACTCGCCGCGCCGGGCTTGTGCGAGCCCCGCCTCGATCTCCTGGCGAACATACGCTTCATAAGCAATATCTTTCCAGGTAGCACGCTCAGGTAGCGTGTCCGCCAACTGGCGAAGCGCTTGTCTACTATTGACCGATTGCATGGATTCTACCTCCCTTGTAAGTCCATCATAACAGGGTTTTCAGGCTGCTTCTTTGCAGCAGACACATTCTCAAACACAAGCTTTACCGGATGCATGGTCACGAGGATTTAAAATTGCTTTCCTATGCTAAAATAGTTGCTTAAAAGGAGTAGGCCTACATGTTGCCGTGTACGTCCAATCAAGAATCACATGGAAAGAAAAACAGGGTGAATCTATGAAACGCCAATACAGGGTTTTTATCGCTCATTTTTACTTCCGACTAGGACATGTTGTTAGCCTGATGTTTCTGCCTTTTGACACACTGTCTTTTATGTATCCAATCTACAATCGGTCAATGTGTCAATCCGGGTATTTGTTAGACCACTTGGATAGCGGGCTATACTATCCCTCGAATTAAATCTGGCTATCGCGACCCAGCCAGTATTTTTTTCGCACCAGCCCACGCTGAATTTTTCCACTCGGCAAGCGTGGAAGTTCTTTAACAAAATCTATACCACGCGGTATCTTGAACGCAGCCAGACGTGGTTTAACAAATTCAAGCAAATCCAGCTTCAGTGTTTCACTTTCACTGTACCCATCGCACAGCTGAACCACCGCAAGAACAGACTCACCCCATTCCTCGCTGGGTACGCCCACAGTACAAACATCCAGCACTGCCGGGTGTTGCATCAGTTCGGTATCAATTTCCTGGGGATAAATATTAACGCCACCGGAAATTATGGTTTCTGCGCTACGACCATTCAGAAACAAATAGCCATCGGCGTCAAAATAGCCCATATCACCCAGCGTGAACCAGTCTCCAATATAACTGCTGCTGGTTTTATCATCTGCTTTAAAATACTCAAAGCGCCCTACTTTCGGTGCTTTAAAGTACACCAGCCCGGTTTCACCCTGGCCAAGCTCTACACCGTCCTCATTCATAACTTTTGCAGCATCGATGGGTTCCGGTTTTCCCACCGTGCCCGGTTTAGCCAGCCAGGTGGCTGAATCCACCAAAAAATTTGCTCCTCCCTCTGTCGCAGCGTAATACTCAAAAACGATAGGACCAAACCACTCGATTATTTTGTGCTTTATATGCACAGGACAAGGTGCCGCGCCATGAAGAACATATTCAAGGCTTGATAGATTATAACCACTACGTATAGTTTCAGGTAATTGCAACAAACGATTAAACATAGTAGCAACCATATGCGTGTGGGTAACACCAAATTTCTGCACCAGATTCAGCGTTAACTCAGCATCCCATTTGTTCATCAACACAACTCCAACCCCCGAATTAAGGGGTGAAACAACATTAAACATCATTGGTGCAGCATGGTAGGCAGGGCCGGTACACAAAGTGATATGTCGAGCCGGATCCCAGTTAGCAGAGCTTTGAGCCGCTGTTTTCGCAACCGGGTTTTCCTTGCGATATACACCTTTGGGTCGCCCTGTCGTTCCCGATGTATATAACATAAACGTACCGTGTTCAGGCTTGTCTATATTTTTCTGCGACAAGCCCTCGAGCGCCGTTTCCAGCGCGTCAAAGCCTTCAATCTCTCCCCCCACAGCCAAGCGCAGGGTGCATGTGTCAGCTTGGGCTAGTGCTGCCTCGGCGATACCCAGGCTCGCATCGAACAACACCGCCTGAGCTTCACAGTTATCTACCACATAGGCTACTTCGTCAGCACTCAGGTGCCAGTTCACCGGCGTGAATCGAATTCCAGTGCGCTGGGTTGCATAGTAGGCTTCAACAAATTCACAACGGTTTTTAAGCACGACGGCTATGGCGTCACCTTTTCCCAAACCCGCTTTTCTGAACAGTCGGGACAACTGATTTACACGGCCATTTAACTGCGCAAAACTCAGCTGCCCAAATTCAGTCCACAATGCCATCGCATTTGGCCGAGCCGCTGCATGAAAAGCCAAAACCATGCCGCTTAAAAAAGCTGCTTCATAATCCAGTACTTCATTCTTCAAAAATCACCTCTCCATGCCGACTGTGTAACACAAGCTGATTTTTAAGATAATACACTGCTATGGCATCCAGATACTCCACATTACCAAACTTGCTGCTGGGCTGGTCCAGCAGTTGATCCAGCATAGTGAGTACACTAAGGTCATGAGACACACAAATATCCAGCTTTTGCACTTTCGTTTCTCTATCCAGTTTCTCACGAAGAACATCCAGCAAAGCGAGGGCCGCAGCCCGGGCAGGCATTAGAATGTCAGCAGATTGATGCCCTGCAAACCATTTTTGCGTAAAAGGCAGCAGACCGCCGTCTGCGTGCATTGCCCGGTACATTTTCCTTTGATCCAGCACATAAAACACACCCAGCCCCTCAACCGGCCTGTACCTGGTGGCGGTACCCCCTTTGGAGGCATACCCACTAAGAATACGCTCGGCAGTCTCTTTACAACGACCCACAGGACTGTGATACCCCCTGAGTGTAAGATTTTGCGGTAAATTTTCACCAAAACGCAAACTCAGCGCCCTGCCTTCTTCAGTTAAGGGGTTTTTACCATCGTGTAGTCCCTTTGCATATTCACGTGCCGAGTGCCGCATCAGCAAAACCACATGCGAGGCACCCTTTTTTAGAGCTTCGTTAACCAGAGTAATGCCAGAATCACCGTACATGATGAAAATTATTCTCCCGATTTGTATAAAGTGGGTTTAGTATTCAAACAAGCTATAGATTATTGGGCAATTGCATCGGGGTAAAGTTTATGGACAGATTATTAGGTAAAGTCGCGGTAGTAACCGGCGCTGGACGCGGAATTGGCCGTGAAATAGCACTCAGCCTGGCGGCAGAAGGCGCGAAAGTAGTGGTGAACGACCTTGGTGGTAATACCGATGGAACCGGCACGGGAAAAATCGCAGACGAAGTGGTAGCAGAAATCCGTGCAGCAGGCGGCGAAGCCGTTTCGCACACAGATTCGATAGCAGAAGTTTCTGGCGGCATAAGCCTGTTTCAAACAGCTATAGACGCTTTTGGAAGTATGGATATTCTGGTAAATAACGCAGGTATCCTGCGGGATAAAACCCTGTTCAAAATGGAAGAAGCCGACTGGGATGCAGTTATTGCCGTCCATCTAAAGGGTCATTATTGTTGTACCCGGCCATTCGCACAGTACATACGCGAAACCAACCGTACCGGTTGTCGCATTATTAATTTCTCTTCTGTATCCGGTTTGTTTGGCAATTTTGGCCAGGCCAATTACGGTGCTGCAAAAGCAGGTATTGCCGGGTTTTCGCGCGTAATTGCTCTGGAGCTTGCCAAATATGGCTGCACCGTAAATACCATATCACCCGGCGCCTTAACCCGCATGACGATTCCATTGATGGAAGCACGCGGCGAAGAGGTAGAAAACGAAGATCTGGAAGCTGGCGGGCCGCAACACATTGCTCCTGTTGTTACCTGGCTAGCAAGTGAAGCCGCTTCAGCGATGTCTGCGCAAATTTTGCACGTGGCTCGAGGCACCGTTAGCATTATGCAGCAACCGGCACTGCTTAAAACGTACAAAAAGAATGAGGGAACGTGGAGCCAGGATGAATTGGACACCTGTATTCCGCGATTGTATGAAGCAAAGAAGAGTGCTGACGCAGCTGTAAAGGAAGGCGCCAAGCCCGTTCTTATTGACTAAAAGAAATACAGGTAACGCACATAGAACCGGGTTCCACCGCCACTGGTGAACCCGGGCAGCACTTTAACGCCGCCAAACTCATCCCCGCTGGCACCCAGAGGCTCAATCACGCCCAACTGAAAGCGTTGATGATCTCCTGGCTCATAATTTATATTCAATTGCAGCAGACTACTGCTGTCCTTAAGATTGGTTATAACAGTAGTTGACTGGCTCACCAGGGGGTGCCACTGAATTTGTAAACCAATAGCCAGATAATCGCGTTGCAAATTAAATACTTCCCCGCGCTGCAAACGTGATACCAGTTCAGGGGACAATTCACCTATTTCGATGGGCTTAGCATGTGTTCCAAAGCCATTATGATAATACTCACCAAATAGATACACGCTGCGTTCTTTCCAGGCGAAGCTGTAATCGATATTTACCACGCCGGAGACTCGTGTACCTCCCGAACTCAAGTGCGTGAAAAGCACATCACCCCGCACGAGTGCACCACCAACAGGTGTTCTAAGGCTCAAGCCCAGCACTTCATCGCGGTAATGCGTACCAACAATGACTTCTACTTCAGAGTCATTAAAAAAACCATGCCACTTTAGACCAGTAGAGGTTTCGTCCCATTGGTAATTGTGCCTTTCATTTCGCCGCATAACCGATACCACTTGCACATCACTGCCATTGGCAAACAGATATTCAATGTTCAACATATCATCCCCGGCTTTGTAATCCCGGTCTACAGTTGTTGGAGCAAAGGGGCTAAACAGATCCAGTGGCTGAAAAACAATGCCACTGCCCCAGCTAAGTGCCTGCCGGCCCGCCGTAACACTCCAGCTGTCGGTATGGTAAGAAACGGAAACACGATCAAATCTGTGGATAGTTCGATGATGTTCACCAGTACTTATTTCAGTGGTCAAGTTGAAGAGTCGAAAATTATCATCAGCTGGAGACTGGTCCAGCGTGGCTTGAGGCGCGCTTAAAAAAGGCAGGCTATCTCCTGCATTGTAGTTTAGCGAGGATTCTACTTTAAACGACCACCCAGCCCGGTTGTGTTGCCACATAAAACGTGCATCCAGATTCATATCCATAGCCGGGCTATTATCCAGAAAACGCTGTATATCATTTTTAGGTAAAAATGCAGCACTGCCAAAAAATTTTAGTCGCATATCAAAGCGCGTGTTTGAAGCATCGGCTGAATGCACTGAAAGTCCAGTACAACCAAGGGCCAGCAAGCACAAAAAAGGCAGGGTAAACGATCTAGCTTTCTGAATTTTCATCAGAATCTATGCGGCCATCTACCAAGGTAACCCTGCGCCTTGCGTACCGCATAACCAGGGGGTCATGTGTGGCGGTAATAATAGTAACCCCCTGCTCTGTATTGAGTTTTTTTAACAACTCCAAAAGACCTTCTGTGGATTTAGAGTCAAGGTTGGCACTCGGTTCATCCGCCAGAAGTACTTTGGGCCGGGTTACTATTGCCCGGGCTATCGCCACACGTTGCTGTTGACCACCCGATAATTCCGAAGGTCTGCGGTGCGCAAGATCACCCAAGCCAAGGGATTGCAGCGTGGCCAAAGCGCGCTCACTACGCTCTTTAGCATCTACACCCTGCAATTGCATGGTAAATTCTACGTTCTCCAGCGCGTTGAGTACCGGGATCAGGTTATAGTCCTGAAAAATAAACCCCAACTGATACAGGCGCAAATCGGACAATTCAGTTTCGTTAAGGCTGTTAAGGTGTGTATCGCCCAGATAAACATCTCCACTGGTCGGCCGGTCCAGCCCCCCAATAATATTGAGTAAAGTTGATTTTCCAGAACCCGAAGGTCCCGCAAGACTAACAAATTCTCCCTGTCGCACCTCGAAACTAACATTATCCAGAGCAGTGACCGGAAAAGCATCTTGCTGATAGGTTCGGCACAACGACTCGCAACGTACAACTACACTCATATTTCACCTTCCCGATTCATAACACCCATCGTTTGATACACCATGAGATTTCTCGCAACTATTTTTTTGCAACTATTTTCGCAAAGCGTCAAGTGGTTTTATTCGCAACGCTTTAACGGCTGGATAAAGACTGGCCAAAACCCCAAAAATAGTTGTTAACAGAGACACCTGGACCAGGTCCTGCACTAGTAATCGAGGTACAACTACCGACCGTATGCCAACCATTTCCAGACCCTGGGAGAATTCAGACAGGTCAATCCCCGCACTCATCCAGATGACCAGCCCATAGCCGAACGCTAACCCGGCCACCAGACCGACGATCACAATGAGAATGCTTTCAATCATCACCTGAATCAAGACCGCTCCTGGTCGCATTCCCAGAGCCCTGAACATTCCCAGTTCACGCACTCTTTCCATCACCCCGGTTATCAAAGTATTAACCAGCCCGAAGGCAAGTGCGCTGGCCATGATAATAAACCAGATAAGAACAATGGCATCGGAGAATTCATACATGGCACCCGCCTGAGGTTGCAACTCCTTCCAGTCCAGAACTTCCAGATCAGGAAATTGCGCCTGTATTGCCTGCTTGGCCTGAATCTCGGATGCGTCATTGTTAAGGCGTACGGACATCTCCGTTACTGCCGTTGTACCTAACAGATTTTGTAAACTCTCCCTGCCGGCAAAGACATAAACTTTCTCCATAGATGTTCCAGTTGCGTCATACAAACCGCGAATTCTGAATCCCGCCTCGCGATTAAGCCCATCAGCTCCCTGGGTAATTAGTACAATTCGCCGCCCTAATTTGGTATTAAGTTGTTCAAGTAATTTTTTACCTATCAAAATGCCTTTATCCGTGGTCGAAGTGAGCATGTCTCCCTCAATCCGAGCATTTGCCAGAAATGATATTACCTGTTCATCTTGCGGATCAATACCTACCAGTTGTATACCCCGCGTTTCACGCTCACTTAAAATCACTGCCGGAACCACTATTCGGCTAGTCCAGCCGTACAGATTCTTTTCATCCAGGTCAGGTTTATAGGCATCAGGTATGACAAAATTTCTTTGCACAGACGGATCTTCACGATACCCGGGAGCAAGTACTTTTATATGCCCACTAAGGTTGAGTACCGCATCCTCCAGCATGTCGTATTGATAACCTCTGATCAAAGCATTGGTAAAAACCAGACTCCCCACCGCAACGAGAATGGCCATTAACATCATTCCATTACGCCTGCGTTGTCGCCAAAGGTTTCTCCAACTCAACTGTATCAGCAGTTTTAGTGGCACCGAGCTAGCCCCCCGTTTTCAATTGTTGGAGTGATTGTTTTATGCACGCCTAAACATAGCCTCAATAGGTATCAGTTTGCGAACCTTCACGGTAGAAAAAAAAGCCGCCAGCTGGGTGGCAAGCAACAAAACACAAGATGCCTCTAAAGCTGCTGCCCACGACCATCCCGGGTACAGACGGTCGGGCATATGGTAAGCCCGCATCATCTCGGCAGCCTCGGCTGGCAAGGGTATACCGACACTGGAAAGCACTCCTACCAAAATACCAGATATCAGTAAACCCAGCCCCACACCCAGCAATCCTACAAAAAATGCCTCGTAACTTAGCATCCAGATTATCGACCAGGGTTTCATGCCTATAGCCAACAGCATGCCAAACTCCGGAGTGCGTTCTACTACCGTCATTATGTAGGTGTTAACGATAGAAAATGTCACCATAAGCACCAGCATGCCAAAAAACAGTTTGGTTCCGCTTTTTTTCATATCAATGGTTTGCTGGAGTTCAGGCATTAATTGTTGCCAGGTGTAAACTCTCAAATTATCCCCCAGCACAGTTTGTATTTGCGCGGCCACCTCGTCTACCGACTTAACGTTTTCGATAGTTATTGCGAGTATGTGGGCTTCATCATCCAGTCCAAAACCCTCCCGAAAAGCGGCAGCTGGAATTTGGAGCAAACTGCGATCGAGCTCCATCTGTCCGGAATCAAAGATTCCAACCAGTTTAAGAACAAGTGCGGCCACCGAGCTGTCTTTCTGGCTACCCAGCAGGACCACCTCGTCACCTAAACTCGCACCCAGGTTTCTCGCCAGTAAGCTGCCCATAATAAGTTCGTTGGTATTTGCACTGCTCTGCGTCAGGTAACGCCCCACAACTATCGACTTATTCAGCGTGGACAGTTTTACATCCGTCACGGGATCAACTCCCATAATGAAAGCACCAGCGCTTTTCTCTCCCACAGAAACCAGCGCAAAGGCTTGTAACCTGGCCGTAACTCCCACAACCGAATCCACGGCCAGCACTCTGTCTACCAAAGCGTTTTGCCCGGAAATCAGGTGGCGCAAAACCGGATCTTCTTTAAACTCCGACTGTTGCACCTGAAGATGACCACTCATAAACGCAGTGGCATTAGAAATCATCGTGTCAAATCCACCCAGTTGGGTCGCACGGGAGAACAGGATGAGAAAAATTGAAAAGGCAATAGCACCAGCAGTTAACCATGTTCGCCGCGGGTTTCTCCAAAGGTTTCGCCAGGCAATAAACATGCTTCTAACGAGACCGCATGGCAAGAACCGGACTCATTTTGAGCACACGTATTGATGAAAAAAATGCGGCTACCTGAATACAAAACAACATTATTATCGGTGACGCCAAGTTCGCTTCCCACGAAAATGCAGGATAGATGCGATCGGGCAGGTGTAGAGATTTCATTATTTCTGCGTTATCACCCAGCGGGATGCCCAGGTCACCCAGTATAGCTACTGCAATAGCTGCAACAACAAGCCCTCCCGCAATCCCTACAATGCATAACCAGAAAGCTTCAATCTGCAACAGGCTAACAATAGGCCAGGGGCGCATTCCCAGAGCCAATAACACCCCAAATTCTCTGGTGCGCTCAAACACCATCATAATAAAGGTATTTACTACGCTAAATATTACCATCACCAGCAGCATGCCATAAAACAACCGGCCACTCATTCTGTCAACGGAAATAGCTTGCTCCAACTCCGGTAGCAGCAACGGCCAGTCCTGTACGCGCAGAAAAGGTAACAGTGTTGCCAGCTCATTCGCTATCTGAAAAATCTCGTTCACATTTCGGGTTTTAACTACCAGCATGTGAACTTCGTCCTGGAGATCAAATGCCATTTGAAAGGTAGACAGGGGGATTTGAATCAGACTCCTGTCCACTTCAGTCTGACCACTGGAAAAAATACCGGTAATTATGACTACCAGTGTGGCGATTCCACCTCGCTTCTGACTGCCCAGTATTATCAGTTCGTCACCCACGTCCAACCCAAGGTTTCGGGCCAGTAGTTGACCGATGTAAGCCTCTTCACGAAACCCGATACTCCCATCCGAGGCCCGGGACTCACCCTCTGGCGTAAGGTAAGAACCCCGGACAAGAAATCCGGGCAGGCTAGACAGTACCAACTCAGATTCAGGGACAACACCCGCTAGTTGTGCGCCTACACTACGCTCACCGGCTGACGCAAGAACATAGCTTAAGGCACGTGGAGCAACTTCAACTACCCCGCGATTATTGCGCACCAGCGCAGTTACGGCGGTGGCATCAGACAAACTCACATCCAGACGGGGATCGTCAGAATAACCCTGCGGTTGAATTTGAATATGGCCCGTTAAAAAGCCTGTGGCATTTTCTGTCATCACTACATAGCTGCCACTTTGCATAGACATGAACAACACCGTCAGAAATACCGCAAATGCTATGGCGCCAGCAACCAAAGAGGTACGGCGACGATTACGACCCAGGTTTCGCCAGGCAATAGCCAGTACCAGGTTTAATGTGGCTGCGCCAGAACGGTTTGGCCGTTTATTGCGGTCTGAAGTAGTGAAAGAGAGAGGTTCTCTCAACTTTAGTTCCCGGATTTAAGCGAAAACAGGGTAAACATATTGTTTTTCAGGTCTATGTCAAAATTAGCGCTCAGGTACTCCAGTTCTGTCCATCGCTCGGGCTCCTCCAGTTTGTACATGCGCATGCGTATACCAAAAGTGCGCCCACCCAACTCACCAACTTCCAGCGTCTCCATACGCTTAAACGCCTGCATATCCTGATCAAAAAATGTCTGCTCAAGCAAAACATAATCGTCCCTGATCAACATCTCTTCCTTGCCCCATACGACCGGCGCATTTTCTTTCGGAATAGCCCGAACCGTATAGATGGTGTGGTCGCCTTCCGAAACAGTGTTGACTATGCTCAAATCGTATTGGTGTAACAGGTTATCGGTACGGGATAAATCATTGTAGGAAAAATCAGATCCGGCCCAGCTCTGGGACATCAGGCTAAAGGGAAGTCGAATAACCCGATTCAGTTTTGGTGTAAAGGTCCAGACTTTTTCTGCCAGCTTAAGCGTAGCATTCCCTGCATCCTTTGCAGGCGCAGTAAACCGTACCAGCGCATTACCACGACCCTCGGTCCAGCTTTTCAGCTGTGACGATCGTTCCCAATCGGGTCGGTGTATCACCATCTTTAGTTCTACGTAAGATGACAGGCCCCGGGTCTGATCTATTGCTGCCGACATCAGAGCATGCGCGTTCACCGGTTTTTCAATACCCCTTTTTGACAACCCGCTGTCTGGCGCTTCGAGCGCCTGTAAATTGGTGCTTAGAAATAGCAGACACAAAAAGTAAAACAGGTAGGGAAAAAACAGCAGATTTCCACTGTCTACTATGCGCTGGCCAACGTTTCGCACCACTTTTGCCTCTTCGGTTTATAGCTGTTATATTTTATACACTAAAATATTAGACTCTGTCAAATAATTACGGTCGACATAAACTTGTCACTACGCGCCAGAAAAAAACAACAGGCCAAAGACGATATCCTTGCAGCGGCAGAAAAGCTGCTCAATGAACGGGGGTATCCTGATACCACGATGAAGGACATCGCCGCTGAAGCCAATATGTCTTACCAAACCCTGTACAACTACTTTCCAACCAAGTCTGTAATTGTGCAATCCATGTTGCTCAAAGATGTTGTTACTGCTGCGGAAAGCGCTGAGCGACTGATTCTTAACTACAAACGTGATCCAGTGGCACTAATCTGCGCTGGTGCAACAATTCAGCTTGATATGGTTTCTAACCGTGACCGGCATCTGTGGAGGGAGTTTGTTGCCGAATATTTGATTCACTCTCAGGATATGGCCGAGACAGTTGAGCACACAGACCTGGGTGCCCACGCACGTATTGAACGGGCTTTAAAAACCACCCGGCAAGCCGGTCATTTAAAAGCCAGCGTGGATATAGTGACTATGGCAAATATTATCTACAACACAACTGAAATGGCCTTTCTGGCTTACATCATGCGTCCGACCATGACACGTACAGATATGCTGCAAGCCTTTAAGAAGGAAATATCTCTCATAATCACACCCTACCTGAGCGAGGCATCCAAAACGCCTATTATTTAGCTAGACCTACCTGCCATTTTGCTCTTTAATTCACACGACTTACCCATTCGACACGAGGAAATTATCATGCCAGAAGCATACATCGTAGCTGCAGTGCGTACCGCCGGAGGCCGTAGAGACGGTCGTCTAAAGGGCTGGCATCCGGCAGCGCTTTCCGGACAAACCCTCAATGCCCTGCTCGACCGCACCGGAGCCGACCCCGCACTGGTTGAAGACGTAATTATGGGTTGCGTAGGCCAGGCAGGAGAACAAAGTGCCAATATCGCTCGCAACTGTGTTCTCTCATCCCGTCTGCCCGAAAGTGTTCCGGCTACCAGTGTGGATCGTCAGTGTGGCTCTTCTCAGCAAGCTCTGCATTTCGCTGCTCAGGCAGTTATGTCCGGCACAATGAATTGCGTAATAGCCGCAGGCGTTGAAAGCATGACCCGCGTACCCATGGGGTTACCAACCATCCTCGCTCTAAAAGCGGGTTTTGGAATGCCTTATGGTCCAGCAATGGAGGCGCGCTACCCCGACATCAAATTCAGCCAGTTTACCGGTGCGGAGATGATGGCTAAAAAGTATGGTCTGAGCCGTGAGGAACTGGATGCCTATGCTTTTGGCAGCCACCAAAAAGCTATCAGGGCAACCGAAAGTGGTGCTTTTGAGAACGAAATAGTACCCATCAAGGTATCGGATGAGTCTGACGATATGCACACCGTTGATGAGGGAATTCGTTTTGATGCCAGTCTGGAAGGCATTTCCAAAGTAAAACTGATAGTTGAAAACGGTCGTTTAACTGCCGCTTCTTCCAGTCAAATATGCGACGGAGCATCTGCCGTAATGATCGTTAACGAACAGGGTCTGAAAGATCTTGGTGTTGAACCCCTGGCCCGCATACACCAGCTCACAGTACTGGGTCACGACCCGGTTATTATGCTGGAAGCACCATTGCCTGCCACCAAAAAAGCGCTGGACCGTGCAGGCATGAAAATTGACGACATCGATTTGTATGAAGTCAACGAGGCCTTTGCGTCTGTTCCAGTCGCATGGTTAAAAGAACTAAATGCAGATCCTGAACGCTTAAATTGCAACGGTGGTGCTATAGCGCTGGGCCATCCTCTGGGTGCATCAGGCACCAAACTGATGAGTACACTGGTACATGGGCTGCATGCGCGAGATAAAAAATGGGCCCTACAAACTATGTGTGAAGGTGGCGGCTTGGCAAACGTAACTATTATTGAACGTTGCTAGCAGTAAAGGGGTCGGGGTAAAGGGTCAGAGTAAAGTTTACTCTGACCCTTTACCCCGACCCCTTTACTGACAGCAGATTTTCATGACTAAAAAGCAGTCTCCACAACTTCTAGATGCTCCCCGCGCACAGCGTAGAGAGCATAAAACCTTCCACCACAACTATACCCTGAGTGATCCCTATGCCTGGCTTCAGGATCCGGAATACCCAAAAGTAAATGATCCACAAATACTCGGTTATCTGGAGGCTGAAAACCGTTACTTTGAAAGCCATATGGCCGTGCACAAAGATAAGACCGAGGCTCTGTTCCAGGAGCTGAAGGCTCGCCAGAAACTTGACGATGAGTCCGTCCCCTATTTTGAAGCAGCCACCTGGTATCAATGGGCATTCACCAAGGATACACAATATCGAACCTGGTCAAGATGGCACTTGAATGACAAAAGCGACAAAGAGGTTTTTCTGGACGAGAACCTACTGGCCAAGGGATTAGAGTATTTTTGTTTAGGCGGCTTTGATATCAGCCCCAACGGAACACTTCTGGCCTGGAGTGATGACACCGACGGATCTGAACAATATAACATTTCCTTTAAAAATCTCGATACTGGACACGTGCTGAAGGATAAAATTTCAGACACCTTCGGAACACCGCTGTGGGCAAAAGATAACAAGACGGTGTTTTATGTGGTGGTTAACGAAAACTGGCGTCCTTATCAAATAAGGGCGCATATTGTGGGAGAACCCGCAGAAAATGATCACGTGGTATATACGGAGGAAGATGAAGCCTTTTTTGTTAGCATTTCGGTAAGCCAGTCGGATCAATTTCTATTGATCTCCAGCGGCGATCATGTAACCAGCGAAGTGTGGTTTCTGGATTTGCATAAGCCCAACGCCAAGCCACTCATTATCAGTCAACGCAGAACAAACCATGAATACAGTGTGGACCATGGTGGTAACACATTTTTTATAAGCACTAACAAAAACCAGAAAAACTTTTCGCTTATGTACACTCACGAATCCTGCCCTGGCGAACAAAACTGGCAGGCGATTTTGGATGGGGACGCACAACATTACATTCGCGGTTTTCTACCGCTTAAAAACCACCTGATTATTCAGGAACGCATTGATGGTCTGGACGCCATACGTATTCTTTCAGGTGAGTTGTCGAGTTCTATGACAGAAACTTATATTGAGTTTCCCGAAGCAACTTTTCATGCAGAGCTGGGCATCAATCCTGAATATGACAGCGATCTTTTACGTATCAATTACGAGTCTATGCTTACTCCGCCTACTGTAATGGAATACAGCTTTTTCAGCGCACAACTCACCGTACGCAAAACTACAGAAATACCATCTGGCTATTCAGCAGATGAATTCTTTTCCGAGCGCCTAATGATTAAGGCGCGCGACGGAGTTTCTGTACCGGTGTCTATTGTCTATCCCAAAGGCTTTGTGCAGAACGGTAAAAGTCCGCTCTACCTGTATGCGTATGGCGCATACGGATACGCAGTGCCACCTGACTTTTCAACTACGCGGCTGTCACTGCTTAACCGAGGGTTTGCATTTGCAATCGCACATATCAGGGGAGGTGACGACCTGGGCTATCAATGGTACGAAGAAGGCAAACTGAACAAGCGTATAAATACTTTCAATGATTTTGTGGATGTCGCGCATGGGCTCATAGAGCGGAAATACACCAGCACGGGAAAAATTGCCATTGCCGGAGGCAGCGCCGGAGGCGAACTCGTAGCTGCGGCTGCAAACCAGGCACCACAACTTTGGGGTGCGGTCGTCGCACATGTACCCTTTGTGGATGTTCTGAATACCATGCTAAATAAAGACCTTCCTCTTACACCCATAGAATGGCCAGAATGGGGTAACCCTATCGACGACCAGGAGGCCTTTACAAACATTCTCTCTTACTCACCCTACGATCAGATAGAAGCAAAAGATTACCCGCCTATGATGATCACGGCAGGATTAAATGATCCCCGTGTAACCTATTGGGAGCCCGCAAAATACGTGGCAAAGTTACGACATCTAAAAACCGATGAAAATTTACTGATATTGAAAACCAATATGGGGGCTGGCCACGGTGGAAAATCAGGCAGATTTGAGGCGCTCTATGAAACAGCGGAAGAATTTGTTTTTATTCTCAACGCTATGGATACAAAGCTGGATTAATCATCAAATCGCAGCAGGATAATTTTCCCGAGAACGATGCGCACTACCCATACGCCGTCGAATAATGTTTTGCACCAGGCCCACGGTCGTCCATCCATGATCAATTTCCAGGCGACAGCCTTCACAATCCAGTTGCCCACCATCCATTGCCGTGTCTAAAAGATCGCTGTAAGGCAATCTTGTTACCTGTTGGCAATTGGTACACTCTAATCCAATCATTGGATCAAGACCTACATAGTCCATTCTTGCCTCCATACTTCATTTGCAGTCACTTTAAGCCCCTCAAAGTCCATTATTGAGTATAAATCCGGGTTTTTTGCTCCAGAGGCTAAGTACCATGCGAATGTCATGCCAATATATGGCTCAGAAATGTCAGTAACGGGGACTTCACAAGAGCACGCGCAAGGTGCAAAGTTTCCAAATGCCAATTTTCCGGATCGAGCAAGCCAGTGTTAAATGAATTATTTCATCCCAAAATAGCTGCCTGGTTCAAATTTCGATTCAAAAAAACCACCGAAGTTCAATCGCTTAGCTGGCCAGAAATAGCAAAGGGGCACAATTTGTTGATAACCGCCCCCACAGGAAGCGGTAAAACACTCACGGCTTTTCTATGGGCAATCAACCAGTTTGTTTGCTCAAAACTGGAGACCGGCACTACACGTGTTCTCTATATTTCGCCTTTAAAGGCACTAAACAATGACATTTATCGTAATCTCGTAGATCCCCTGGGCGAGATACGACAGCAATTCGAAAATTCCGGTAAACCTATGATAGAAATCAGGGTTCAGATACGCTCCGGCGATACTCCCCAGAGTACCCGCCAGAAGATGCTAAGACGACCTCCCGAAATTCTAATCACCACACCCGAAAGTCTGAACCTCATGTTAACCAACCCCAGAGGGAGATTGGCATTGAGTGGCGTGAAGACAGTAATTTTTGATGAAATTCACTCCATCGCTGACAATCGCCGTGGTGTGCAATTAATGCTGTGTGCAGAGCGGCTGGCCCACATCACAGGGGGATTTCAACGTATAGCTCTATCTGCAACCGTACGGCCATTAGACAAGATCGCAGCTTTTGTTGGAGGTCAGCACGAAGATGGAACCCCTCGCCCAGTAAAAATTATTGTAAGTCTTGCAGAAAAAAAACTCGAAATGCAGGTGGCCTTTCCAGAGGAAGCAAAAGCGGCCCGCAACCAGGGTATAAAAATATGGGAACCACTCACAGAAAGTTTTCTGGAACACATCAGAAATAATACCTCCACCCTGTTTTTTACCAACAACCGAGCTCTGGCAGAGAACATAACGCTAAAAATAAATGCCAACGAAGAATTTCCCCTGGCCTACGCCCACCACGGATCACTCGCGCGTGAGATCAGAACGCTGGTAGAAGAACGCCTTAAAGCCGGAGAGCTTAAAGCTATTGTAGCTACCAACAGTCTTGAAATGGGGATAGACATCGGCGCTCTGGATGAGGTGATACTAATTCAATCACCTCCTTCAATTGCCTCCACACTACAACGAATAGGACGCGCGGGGCACGGAGTGGGGGAAACCAGCCGCGGTACGCTCTATCCCACTCACCCACAGGACTTTGTTGAGGCCGCAGCACTTACACGCGCAGTACTTGAAAGGGACATCGAACCCATTAAACCACTACAAAATGCGCTGGATGTACTGGCTCAAACCGTAGTGTCTATGACCGCCACTGAGACCTGGGACAAGGATGAACTGTACCGTTTGATTAAACGCAGCTTCAGCTACCAGACACTGGATATTGAAGTCTTCGACCTGGTAATCGAGATGCTGGCAGGCAGATACCAGCAAAGCCGAATTAGAAACTTGAAACCGAGACTACAGTTTGATCGTTTAGACAATTCACTTAATGCCAATAAGGCTGCACTATTCGCTCTGTATAATTCTGGTGGAACCATACCAGATCGTGGCTATTACAAATTGCGTCACGCAGAGACCGGCGCACTTATTGGTGAGCTGGACGAGGAATTTGTCTGGGAAGCCCGGGTGGGTCAAAATTTTGCCCTTGGAACCCAACACTGGCGCATCAATCGCATCACCCACAACGATGTACTTGTACATCCCTCCGCCAGCAAATCTACGCCCGCGCCATTCTGGAAGGCAGAAGGCCTCAATCGCAATTCGCATCTTTCCCTTCTGATAGGAAAGTTCCTTTATGAAAGCAACCAGAAACTTCAGCAACGTGGAGGAGACAAACACCTGCACGAACAACTGGTACTGAGCCATTGCTTCGATGAAAATGCAGCCACCGAACTAACAGACTATCTACTAGCGCAACGAGAATTTACCGGGGCAGACCTGCCCAACAGAAACCATCTCTTGCTGGAGCATATAAAAACCGGCCCGGGTGGTTACCAGGGTCCGGATCACGAACAACAACTGGTATTCCATACTCTGTGGGGCGGCACCCTGAATCAACCATTCGCACTGGCCCTTTCCGCCGCCTATGAACAGTACTTTGGCATTCATCCGGACATTCATGCAGATAACAATGCGGTTGTTATTCAGGTGAAACAAACCATTGACCCGGACCTTTGTCTGAGTCTGGTGACGCCTGAAAACCTGGAGGTGCTGTTGCGTGAGTCACTGGAAAACTCTGGATTTTTTGGAGCGCGCTTCAGAGAATGCTCGGCTCGTGCGTTGTTGTTAACACGGCAAAAATTTAATCAACGTCTGCCACTCTGGATGAGCCGTGTACAGGCCAAAAACCTGATGGACACAGTTAAAGACTATCCTGATTTTCCTATACTTCTGGAAACCTGGCGTACGTGTCTACAGGACGAATTCGATCTGGCACAGCTGAAAATTATGCTTGGAGAAATTCGCAACGGTGAAATTAGCTATACTCAGATAAGTACAGATAGGCCAAGCCCCTTTGCGGCCAACATAAGCTGGAATCAGATTAACAGCCAGTATATGTATGCGGACGATACTCCACATACACCTGGCGTAAGTGCGCTTACAGATGAGCTGCTTCGGTCCGCCGCCTTCGGACAGGCTACGCAGATAAAAATATCGGATTCGACAATACAAGAGTTCGAAACCAAACGCCAAAGACTGTGGCCGGGTTACGCACCTCAAAGCCTTATTGATCTGGAAGAGTGGGTTAAAGAGAGAATATGCATCCCCGAAGCAGAGTGGTCAAAGCTATGTAGTGAATTATCTGAGGAGCTATCGGCAGAAATTCAGAACAGCAGCCGGCTGGCATGGATAACAGTTGAGAAACGTCGATGGTGCACCCACCTGGAGAACCAGGAGATAATAAACAGGCTTTGGCTCAGCAGTGAAACACAAAATATTGAAACACCCACGCAACCCGGCATCTTAAAGGACACCCGCAGTGCAGCTGAGTTGCTGATTGAGTTTCTGGTGTTTTATGGACCACGCTCCATTACTCAATTGTCTAGGCTGTTACCCATTAACGGTAAAACCATTACCGTCCTGATCTCAGGCTACATAGATGACGGCACGCTCGTTAGTGGATTCTGGAACACAGCCAAAAATGACACTGAGTTGCAGTTCTGTGATGCACAAAACTTTGACAGCCTGTTACGTTTTCAGCGCAATACCTCACGTCATGCAAGCTTCTCCATACCCTTTAACAAAGCAACGCCATTTTTTGCACATTGGCAAAACTTTGGTGCCCTGCCAGAAAACCTGTCGGACACCATGGAAAAACTCTCAGGCGTAAAGGCAAGCGTCGATACCTGGTTGAACTGCGTACTTCCCTGCCGCCACCCTGCTTTCTCGCTTCACCAGCTCGATACACTTATCAGTAACGAAGAACTCGTGTGGGTTGGAGCAGACAAACAACAACTCACACTGGTTTGGCAACACGAACTGGATCTTATCAGGGACTCCAGGCTGGAACGGCAAAACGAACAGAAACAGGAGCGCGAACAAAGTAGCAAACGAAACAAAGGGAACCTGGAACTTGTTGAACTATTCACCGACCCAACGGCACAATATTCCTATAACCAACTTCTGGATCGTAGCAAACTGGGTGCGGAATCTTTTAATACTCTGTTCTGGAATGAAATATGGCAAGGACAGCTTACCTCCAACGGCATAACTGCAATAGACAAGGCACTGAGCATGAAGTTTAAACTGTCCTCCAGTGCCGGGGACAAAGTTACCAATATTCAACCGTCCGGAGGCCGACGCAGACATGCATCCGGACATTTACATGCCCGCCGAATTCGCGGATTAACCCAAGGCTGGCCAGGTCTGTGGAAACTGGTTGATACAAGCACCGTTCAGGAAGATGCCCTAACGCGCATGGAACAGGACAAAGAGCGGGTACGATTACTGCTAGACCGCTATGGTATCGTTTGTCGTGAGATTATAAATCAGGAATCTTCCGCATTTACCTGGAGTGGACTGTTTCGTTGCATGCGCCTCATGGAACTCTCTGGTGAACTAATAGGCGGGTTGTTTATTGAAGGCTTCTCAGGTCCCCAGTTCACCACAGAGTCCGCTCTTCGAAAACTTTCATCCGAATTTAATCCGGGAGACTTCTGGATAAGTGCTTTGGATCCTATCAGCCCCTGCGGACTGCGGCTGCAAGACAAACAAGTGGAAGGTGCCTCTGTTCTGCCACAGCGCAGACGAGGTAATTTTCTTGTTTACGGAGGTGGTAAACTGGTACTGGTCGCGGAAAAAAATGCGTCTAAACTGACCTTTTACGTGAGTGAAAATGACCCCAAACTGGAAGGCTGCTACCTGTTTCTCCAGCATCTACTGAACACACGAGGGCGCATTCCACTGGAGGAGATCAACGGGCAACGCCCAACCAAGAGCCCGCTTCTCGATGGCCTTATTCGCCGTTTTGAGAGTACCCGTGACCATAAAGGCTTTACCTTGCTTAATCGTATGTGAGGTCTGTAGCGTTAACCACGTCATGGTTCAATGTTATAAATACGGGCTATTATTCGCGGGAAGTAGACAAGGATCGTCATTGTGAGCAAGCGCGCACCCTATGCGGAACTGGACATACTGCTGGCTAAACACGCAGCGGGTACACTGTGCCTAGCCCGCGTAGACCACATAGACAGCGTTCAGCAGGCGGATGATGTGGGGAATTTTCCCGCTGAGCAACTACAAAGCGGGTTTCTGGAGCGTCTAAATAACTGTCTGCCACAGCAGAGCAAGGCTCACAGTATCGCACTTGGAGAATTTGCCTGGGTACTGGGTGCAACCTGCGACCAGGCAAGCATAAACGACGAAATACTGGCGCTCTTTCAGAGCCCCTTCGACTACGACCACCATACCGCATTTCTGACGCTGAGCATTGCAGTCGTTGACATAAGTAATATGGAGGACCAGGCAAATAGTTTGCTCCAACTGGATCAAGCCTTACGTAATGCCCAGGCTCAGGGTGGCAATCGCTGTTACCGGGCTCGTGCACCGCGCGACCTTCTAAGCCAGATCCCCTCTGCTATAGAGCGGGAAGAATTCGCCATTCATTTTCAAGGTGTATGGCGGGCAGATACACAGGAATTATCGGGGGCAGAGGCTCTGTTACGCTGGCATGGACTCGAGATTAACAACATCGACCCCGGGCAGCTCGTCCAGATAGCCGAAGAGGGCAATAAAATGGCCAGTCTGGGCAACTGGGTTATTCGCAAAGCATGTTCCCACGCCAGTGCATGGCTGGAAACATGGGCACATCCTTTAACTCTGGGAATAAACGTATCGCAACAACAGTTCCATTCTCCAAACTTTGTCGCAAACCTGGCCACCTGTCTGGAAAACACGTGGATGGACCCCAGGTGCCTGGAACTGGAAATTCGTTACTCCGATTTCATCAGACTACTTGAGCAAGACAGTATCAGCTTAAGGGCAATCAGCAAAATGGGAGTACATTTGTGCCTGGACAATATTGATGCCGACTTTTTCGCGTTGCACAATCAAGCCATCAGAGAGTTCGTTTTGGGTCACTCGTCACCAAGTGGGCGAAACCGTTCAAATCCGGGCATTCAGATTAGCAGGATCAAGTTCGACCCGGCTCTGATCGTCCCACTTTTCTCAAGCAAAAATACAGATACACAAACACCAAAGCTTAAAGCTCTGTTAAAAGACTATACCAGTGCCTGCAGGAAAGAAAAAATTCGGACCACGGCTGTTGGTATCGAAAATAACGATATAATGCAGGGGATAGGCGGGTTTGGTTTCGACTTTATACAAGGCTACATTCTGGGCAAGCCATTAAGCGCCAAAGAGTTTACGCATTTCGCACGCACTTCCGTTCATTAAACCCCGACCAGCAACAATGAGTGACCGGTAAGCGGCGGGTCAACAGAAGAGTTCAAACAAGTAGGGGTTAAGGAACAGACCCTGCGCGTCCAACCGTGTACGCACCGAACAGAATGCGTCAAATTTCGGATACAATTCAGCAAGTTCAACTTTCTTTAAGCCATGTACCTTGCCCCAGTGCGGTCGCGCACTATACCCTTCAAAAATATTTTCTGCCGCAGAAAAGAGCTTTTTGTGAGAGCGCTCGGCACCCTGATGTATCGACAGGGTCACCACCTTGCGCTGATAAGCCGTACTCAATGGTAAATTGTCTGCCGCCATTGTGCGATATTCTATGGGCCAGGGCAGCCCTGGAAATTCACGCAATAACATTTCTCTCAATTCACAAAAACATTGCCAGCCCTGCTCGAATGGAACGGCATATTCCATTTCATTAAACTTGTTTTCCCGTTCACTGGGAAACACTTCATAGGCCGGGCCAATGTATTCACCAGTGTCTATTATCTGCTTTGGTTCCTGCGTCGGGTTTAGCGTCTTAAAGGTAAATATATCTGTATTTGGTGCCCAGAAAAATTCAAAATGTCTGTTTTCATCAATCATCCTTTCATACCGGGACTCACATTCGGACCAGTCACCCTGCCAATTTTTTTCATGAAGATAAAATGCCGGCTGTAACTTAAGCGTAATATCTGTAACAACACCCAGCACGCCCAGAGAGATTCTGGCGAAATGAAATATTTCCTGATTCTGAGTATTGGAAATCTCCAGAATCTCACCGTTGGCGGTTACCAGTGTTATTGCAACAATACTGTTTGGCATGCTGCGTAGTTCAACACCCGTTCCATGTGTACCTGTGGATAAGGCACCGGCTAATGACTGTCGGTCGATATCCCCCTGTTGTGGTAAAGACAAGCCGGCGTCCCATAGCAGTGGACCCAGCGTATGAATTTTTGTACCCGCCCGTATTTTTGCAGTTGCGGCGTTTATGTCTACCGAGACAAGCCCCTGAATATTGTCCAGAGACAGTATGACATCGTCAGTCCAGAAGGGATTAAAAGAGTGCCCGCTACCCACACATCTGAGCTGTCGGCTTGCGCCGCTACAATGTTTAACAAGCCGGGCAATTTTCTCAATTGAATCCGGGCTCTCTACCTGCACGCCACTATGGTGCTGTGCGCCCGACCAGTTGTACCAGTTTTTAGCGTGCATCAGTAAGCCTGCGAAGGTAACCAGGTTACCAGGCCCTGCCAGTTAAAAATAAGTACCAAACCCAGTAGTTGAATCAGGATAAAGGGCACCACGCCTTTATAGATTGTCGCCACATCAACTTCAGGGGGTGCAACACCTCGTAAATAGAAAATGGCAAAACCAACAGGTGGGGTCAGGAAACTGGTTTGTAAACACACCGCAAACAACACGGTAAACCAGATAGGGTCAAAACCCAGGCCGATGACCACGGGTGATACCAGAGGCAAAACGATGAGTGTCAGTTCGATCCAGTCCAAAAAGAAACCAAGTAAAAAAGTTACCAGCAATATGCTGATGATGATACCTGTGCTTTCAAAAGGCAGCCCCAGCAAAGCCTCCTCAATGAGCTCGTCCCCGCCCAGACCCCGTAAAACCAGAGAAAAAGCGGTGGCACCCAACATAATAGCGAATATAAATGCTGTGGTTTTAGTGGTCTCCTGTAAAACTTCCTTTAACACAGAAAAACTGAGTACCCCTTTGGATAGTGTTAGCAACAAGGCACCTGCGGCACCAACACCTGCAGCCTCTGTGGGCGTTGCCAGACCAAAAAAGATACTGCCCAGTACGGCCAGTATCAAAAGCGCCGCGGGAACAATTGCCTTAAAGAGATCCCATATCGCACTTAAGTCAATCGGCTCGGTTTTGGCGGCAGGAGCGTCTTCGGGACGAAACAGTCCAACCAAAAGAAGATAGACAATATACATGGCTCCTAATAGTGCGCCCGGTAACATTGCTCCAAGAAACAGGTCACCCACACTCATAGCCATGCGATCAGCCATCAGCACAAGCATAATGCTTGGTGGAATGAGGATACCAAGTGTGCCTACCGCACAAACCGTTCCTGCGGCCAGACTTTTGTTGTAGCCATTTTCAAGCATAACCGGTAAACCAATCAATCCAAGCAGCACTACGGATGCACCGATAATTCCGGTAGTAGCTGCCAGCAACAGGCCAATAACCGTCACCGCTACGGCCAACCCACCACGCAAAGGACCCAATAGACGACCGATGCTGGTAAGCAGGTCTCTGGCGATACCAGAGCGGTCAAGCAGCAAACCCATAAACACAAACATGGGCAGCGCCACCATTACCCAGTTTTCCATTACGTTCCATATGCGCTCGACAACCAGGGAGGTGTATGGCCAGCCCACCCCAACAAATAGCCCCATATCTACTTCAAAAATGATAGCCAATGCAGTGAATACTACGGCCAGGCCCCCCAATAACCACGCTATGGGGAACCCGGTAAAAACCAGTGCGATAAAACTGGCGAACATCAACATCGCTAGAATTTCACCGGGACTCATGATCGTTCACCAGGCACACCAAACAGAAAAACAAACAACCGCGTAAGGCGTGCCAGGGCTGCCAGTAACAAAAGAAAAAATGAGAGAGGCAGAACTGCCTTTATAAACCATCGATATGGGAGACCACCCGGCGCCTGGGATATTTCACCAAGCTCGTAACTAAGAAGTGCAAACGGTATGCCATACCAGACTATCAATATCACAAAAGGCAGAAGGGCCAGCAAAATTCCATACAACTCAAGCCATGCCTGAATTCGGGGCGGAAGTTTCACCAGTACAACGTCCACCCGTACGTGGGCATTAGCCTTGTAAGTATACGACAGACCCAACAAAAATCCGATGGAGTATAAATGCCACTGTAATTCTTCCAGTTCAATATGCCCTTCATCAAACCAGTAACGCAGGGTTACATTAACAACAATGACAATTAACAAGACCAGCCACAACCACGAAAGTCGCTGCCCCATCAACTCCAACAAATTATCTATAACGCGAGAGAACCGCGTCTCTGGCAGGCTTAGTCTATCCATTACAAATCTCTGGGCAGGTAAGCCAGACGTTTCCATAAAACATAATCTGCCTCAAAGGCTCTTTGCGAGGCGAGTATCGTTGCAAAGTCTGCATCGTTCTCTGCTTCTTCATCCAACAGCTGCATAGTGACAGATTTTAATTCACGCAGTATCTCCATTGGCAGATATCTCGCAGTAACGCCGTTTTTTTCAAAATCGCGAATTACAGCACCCTGAACAGCCTCCCCATGTGCCAGCATGTGGCCGGTGGATGCAGTACAGGCAGTGTGAAACAAAGCCTGATGTGCTGGCGCCAGAGCCTCCCAAATTTGCAGATTTATTACCAGATGGGCTGTGGTGTATGGCTGATGCCAGCCAGGAAAATAGTTGTTTTGAGCAACCCGTGCAAAACCCAAAGCATCGTCCACTATGGGCAGCGAAAACTCCGTGGCATCAATAGCGCCTTTTTCCAGAGCCTGGAAAATTTCACCACCAGGTAACATGGTTACTGAAGCTCCAAGACGTTGCAGTACTTTTCCACCCAACCCGGCAAAACGGATTTTTAATCCTTCGAAGTCCTTTACCGACTCGATGGGCTGCCTGAACCAGCCCGCGGTCTCGGGACCAATAATACCGCACAAAATTGGCATCAAATTATGCGGCGCATAAATCTGCTCGGTCAGCTCCTGGCCACCTCCCTTGTACCACCAACCCATATAGGCCCATGGCTCAAGCCCGAAAGGTGCTGCTCCTATCACCGCAGAGGCAGGAATCTTCCCCTGATCGTAACCCAGCCAGGTCCAGCCTGCCTGAACCTTGCCCTCACGTACTGCGTCTGTAATAGAAAATGCAGGTACTATTTCACCGGGGTCAAACAGCTTTAAATGAATGGTGTCATTACTTGCACGCTTAAGTAAATCGGCAAAATATGCGGGATTTTCCCCAAGAACGGGCAGGTTTTCAGACACAAACAGAGGAACCCGCCAGCGTATGTCTGCAGACTGGTTTTTTTGCATGAGGGACGACTGCATCACTTCTCCGGAAGATGCAGCACTACGCGTGGGCGGACGAATGGCAAGGCTAATAATCAAACCAGACACCAGCGCTACTGTTACCGCTACCAAAGCGGCTCGGTTGGAAATCAAATTATCCTCTCCCCGTATTGAGATTATCCATGGTGGTACAGAGTAGCCGAATACATGCGCTTTCAGAACCTTCCCTTTTGCGTGCTTTAATCGTAACCAAAGATTCAGTAAGGTTAAAACACATATGAACACAGAATTTGAACACAAAGCGTTTTTTACCCGGCTGAACCAGCATCCGGGCGACAAGGTAGCACTTTGCGTCGACAGCGATTCGCTGAGCTACGCACAGCTGCGAACACAGCTCGAAAAGTTTGCCAAAAACCTACTTCAAGGTGGCAAAACATCCCTAAATGGTGAGCGCATAGCCCTCATTCTGCCCGCCGGGTTCGATTACACCGTCGCCTTACTGGGTACATGGCTTGCGGGTGGCGTTGCGGTGCCCATCAATGTAAACACACCGGCAAACGAGATAAAATACGCCCTGACCACAGCCAAAGTAACCCGCCTGTTTACAGACAGGGAACATCAGGATATTTCAGCAAGCGTTTGTTCCGAACTTGGTATTAATTGCCTGCGTTGTGCGGCAGACCAAACGACGAAAACAGAAAAAGCCCGGAATACCGACCCGACTTTACCCTTACCAAACCCTGCGACCCGGGCCCTGTTGTTATTCACAAGTGGCACCACCAACAAGCCAAAAGGTGTTGTCACTACCCACAAAAACCTGTCCGCTCAGGTGAACACACTGCTTGAAGCCTGGCAGTGGCGGATAGATGACGTAATCCCCTTGTTTTTACCTATGCACCACGTGCACGGCATTATTAACGTGCTGTGTTCCGCTTTGGGAGCTGGCGCACGCGTCGAAATATTTCGCAACTTTGACATGCCGCGTCTTTTTGAGGGTATTGCCCGCAAGCATTACACCCTGTTTATGGCAGTGCCTACAATATATGTAAAAATGATCAGCGCTTTGCAAAGTATGGATGAAAATCAGGACAGAGCTGATATCTGTGAAGGTTTTGCCGGGCTGCGCTTAATGATATCCGGCTCGGCGGCATGTCCGGTTTCCGTACACAAAGCCTGGAAACAACTTACCACTCAAACATTGCTTGAACGGTACGGAATGACTGAAATAGGAATGGCGCTTTCTAATCCTTATGACGGAACCAGAATAGCAGGCAGCGTTGGCCAGCCACTGCCGGGAGTAGAGCTGATATTGGTTGACGAGCAGCATCTGCGTGTTACCGATGAAGGGGTGTCAGGAGAGATCTGGGTCAAAGGCCCCAATGTATTTCTTGAGTACTGGGAAAACCCCAAAGCAACGAAGGAAACTTTCTCAGATGACGGCTGGTTCAAAACCGGTGATATCGCAATTCTGGAAGACCGGTATTATCGAATAATGGGTCGCTCTTCGGTTGACATCATTAAAACCGGAGGCGAGAAAGTATCTGCGCTGGAAATAGAAAGCACTTTGCTGGAGCACGAAGACATCCAGGAATGTGCTGTCATCGGAATACCCGATAAAACCTGGGGCGAAGCAATAATTGCGGTAATTGTACTGCGTGATAGTGGTAAGTTATTGTCAAAAGAAGATCTCAAAGCATGGTGCAAGTCCTGTATGTCCGCATACAAAGTTCCAAAGCGCTTCGAAGTAATGGATGCCCTGCCAAGAAATGCCATGGGTAAAATCACCAAGCCGGCATTGAGAAAGTTACTAAAACAGAAAAACTAATTGCAGTTCGGGAGAATCATGCTGGATATATTGATCAAAAATGCACGCATAATCGACGGTACCGATAAAGCTGCCTTCAAAGCTGACGTTGGCATAAAGGATGGTAAAATAAGCGCGGTAGGTGATATTCAACAACACGCAACACGAGAAATTGACGCCCAGGGACACCTGCTAACGCCCGGTTTTGTTGATATTCATACCCATTACGATGGCCAGGTTTGTTGGGACAAGGAACTTACACCCAGCTGTTGGCATGGGGTAACCACCATCGTTATGGGAAATTGCGGCGTTGGGTTCGCGCCGGTGAAACCTGGCACTGAGAAAGTTCTGGTGCAAATAATGGAAAGTGTCGAGGACATTCCCGGAGCTGCCCTACATGAAGGCATCAGCTGGGGCTGGGAGAGTTTTTCTGAATACCTGGACGTAATAGACACACCCTACACTATGGACGTTGGCACCCAGGTGCCGCATGTTGCCTTGCGCCATTATGTTATGGGCGATCGCTGTTACGACGATGCCAGCCCTGAAGACATGCAACACATGGCCAGGCTCACCGAAGAGGCTCTTAAAGCTGGAGCGATGGGGTTCTCCACCTCACGCTTTTATGGTCACAAAGACCCTCAGGGCAATGCCATTCCCGGAACCAATGCCACTGCTACCGAAATGAAAACCATCGCCAGCGCATTTAAAACCGTAGAGCATGGGACTATCGAAATAATTTCAGATTACCTGCAAGACGATGACGAAGTTGCCTGGATAGAAGAAATTATGCGCAGTACGGGTCGACCAGTTACGACTTTGGCCACTGCAGGGCCTTCCAGAGTATGGCAGGAAGCAGAGCGTTTACAAAAAGAAGGCTTGAGCTGGCGACCCCAGGTGGGTGCGCGCCCCGCCTCAATTCTCATGAGTTTAGAAGGCACTCTGAACCCGATGAGCATCTATCCAGCCTATTCAGAAATACGAGACCTGCCTATTGAACAACAGATCATCTTTTTGAGGGAGCCTGGCTTTCGCAGCAGAATACGCACCGAAACCCCAAAAACTGCCAGCAAGAAGTTGGAGGCAGCGTTTATGTTTATGAGCGATTTCGATCACATTTATAGAATGGACACTTTGAGTTATGAACCCAGCAAAGCTGAAAACAGCATTAGCGGGATCGCGCACAGGGAGGGTAAAGAGACTCTTGACGTACTGATGGATGCACTAGCGGACGAAATCCCCCTACTGTATTTGTTTGGTCGATACAAAGACAATCTTGACGAGCAAATTGCGGCCATCAACAACCCGCTTAGCATATTTGGTTTGTCAGACGGTGGTGCACATTGTGGCGTTTTATGTGATGCCAGCGTGCCAACCTATATGCTGAGTTATTTTGCACGTGATCGCACCCGCGGCCCAACTATGTCTCTGGAATATGTAGTTCACAAAATGACTCAGGACACCGCACTGCTGTATGGGATGCAAGATAGAGGAGTAATTGCTGAAGGTTACAGGGCTGACCTTAACTTAATCGATTTTAAGGCCTTAAAGCTTGGTGACCCTGAGATGGTTTACGACCTACCATCTGGTGGCAAACGCCTCATCCAAAAAGCCAGTGGTTATCTGGCAACCATATGCAATGGTGTTGTCACTTTTGAAAACGGGCAGGCCACCGGCGAAAAACCTGGAAGACTGTTACGCGGCGGTCAATAGCTACCAGGCGTTACGCAGCTGTCTAAGATGTACGAACACTTCCCGCTCATCCGGATTATCGGATAATTCCGGAAAGGATTCGCGCAATCGGGCTATCACCGAAGTGTTGCCCAGACGAAAAAATGTGTTCACCAGTTTTTCCTGGCCAAGGGTGGTAACCATAGCTTTATCCGGATTGTGCGAATCTTTCAGCGAATCCAGTAGACGCGCTGCCTCATCATTGTCCGGCTCTCGATCCAGGGTAAACTCCAGATTATTCGTTATATAATCGTGGCCCGGGTAGATCTGCGTGTCTGCTGACAGAATAGCCAGTTGTTGTGAAAACGTATCGTACAATTCAGAAGGATGACCACCATTGTGGCAATTTCCAGCGCCTGCGTTAAACAGAGTATCTCCACAAAAAAGGGCAGGCGTATCGGTTTTGGACAACAGACATACGTGACTCATGGTATGCCCTGGAGTATCAAGCGCTAACAACTCAACACTTTTTCCGACTTTTATTACATCTCCGGCAGCCAGACCCTCATCCATCCCGGCAATACTGTTACCGGCATTTTCATGGGCCATCAAGCGTGCACCAGTTGCAGCAATCATTGGCGCATTGCCACCGGTATGATCGCCATGCTCATGGGTATTCACAATTTGAGTGATGGTCCATCCGCGTTTTTCAGCGAGAGCCAGACATTTTTCGTAGTCCAGCGGATCAACCGCCAGTGCTTCCCCGGTTTCGCCACAGGCGATTAAATAATTGAAATTTCGGTAGGCATTACCCGTCCAGATTTGTTCTACGATCAAGGGGTATTTCTCCTCAACGATAAGTTGGTATTTCTTTAAGTATAACCGAAAGCAAAGACTACAAGGGAAGCCCGGTATGCTTTAAGCTTAATTCAGATCCAAACGGGATGAGCCCCACGATATTATGAAGCTGGACTACATTAGCCACAATCATTGTCTACTACACATTGCAAAACCTCGACATCCAGAGCGGCCGGAACGACTGATAGCTGTAAACGATTACCTTAAAGCAAGTGGTTTACTCAGCGAGTTTAATCAAATTCAGGCTACAGAAATATCCAGCCAGCGTATTAAGGCCTTACACAGCCCTGAGATGATTTCCAATCTGTACACCCAGTCGGCAAAGCTAAGCGGTACTGGAGAGCTGTACATGGCCGATCCGGATACAGGAATGTGTGCTGATTCTCTACGCGCAGCAGAATTGGCTGCAGGTGCGGTTCAAATAGCTGTGGACAGGGTGCTTGAAGGGCACAGCAGACGCGCCTTCTGTGCAGTGCGACCTCCAGGTCATCATGCAGAGGAAGGAGCAAGCATGGGTTTCTGCCTGATTAACAACATTGCCCTGGGCGCGATGCGTGCCCTGGAACACAAAGGCACAGATCGTGTAGCAATTCTCGATTTTGACGTACATCACGGTAATGGCACTGTGGACATCTTTAAGGATCGCCCCGAAGTACTGGTATGTTCCAGCTTCCAGCACCCACATTATCCCAATCGCCTGTTCGATCTAAAACGCGAAAACATTGTCAACACCCCACTGGATGCCGGTACTGCAGGTCTTGATTTTCGCAAGGCCATTGAACGTGACTGGCTTCCTGCACTGGAAAAGTTCAACCCCGACCTGATTATGATTTCAGCAGGGTTTGATGCACACGCAGAAGACCCACTTGCAGACCTGCGCTTAGTTGAAGACGACTACACCTGGATTAGCCAGTTGCTCGTTGATGCTGCCAACACCTATTGCCAGGGCAGGATCGTGAGTTCTCTGGAAGGTGGATACGCGCTGGACGCGCTGGCACGCTCGGTTGCAGCCCATCTGGAGGTGTTGGTGGCAGAGTAGAGTGCTTCAAAGATCACCCAGCCAATTAGACAATAAAAGCAGACAACCAGTTTGTATGGTGGCTTCTTCCAGGGCGATCCAGATGCTAACTGTCAATTTATCTCGAAGACAATTCCGTTTTCATGTTTGTTGATCAGTGATGTTCAATTGAATGCGCTTAAACTCTGATTCAGACAGCGAATATTTTCGCAAAATGATCAGCGCTATGCCCCACAGCGTAAATGGCAGCAGCGAGTAAGCAATACGAACACCCAGGATGGCATTTTCAGGTTGTTCGTCAAAAGGTATTCCACCCCCCAGAAATCCGGAAGCATCGAGTATGCGCAAGGCCAGGAAAGCACCAAACGCCATGCCTATTTTGCGACAGAAGGCCATGGCGCCGAAGATGGTACCTTCCCGACGTTCGCCTGTTTTGGCCTGGTCTACCTCTACTGCGTCGGGTGCCATAGAAGTTGGAAATAGCTGGTTGGCGGCATCTCCGATTGCAATCATTGCGTACAAAAATATTAGTACCCAAAACAGGCCGGGCGGCAGAAAGAACCCGGGCAGAGACAGGAAGATGGCAATTGACAAACCTATGGTGTAAGCGGTTTTTTTATCCATTCTTGCTGAAAATTTTACCCACAGGGGCGTAACAAGCGTGGCCGTTATGCCCGATGCGATATACAGCGGCCCTATGTAGCGGCCATCCATTTGCATCGCAAAGGTAAGAAAGTAAACCAGCATAGTGGCACTGGCGCCGATGGCGATATTCTGAAAAAGAAAGGTGCTGAACAGAATTCTGAAAGGCCCATTGCTGATCAGGGAATGAAACTCTTTTTTAAAACTGAATTTGGAAGCGGGTTGTTCAAACCGTGGCGCATCTTTGGTGCCAAAGAAGGTGATCAGACCACTTACACACATGATCAGCCCGAACACTGCGCCCATAAAGGCAAAGCCTTCCAGCAGGTCGGTACCACTCATATACAAAAAAGGACCAATGCCGCCCGCGATCAATATGCCCAGACGGGCGGCAACCATTTTGTATCCCGCAAGGTTGATGCGCTCCCGATAATCGGTTGTCATTTCTGCAGACATGGATGAATAAGGCACATCAAAAATTGTCATGGCGGTACTGGCCAGCATGTAAGCCGCAACCAGATAAACTATGGTTTGCGTTTGGGTCACGGCGGCGGGGATCGCCAGAAATAACCAGAATGTGGCCCCATAGAGTAAGCTGCCAACGAGCAAATAGGGTCTTCGACGACCGGCCCGTGAACGTGTGCGATCCGATATGGCACCCATGACAGGGTCTGTGATTCCATCCCAGAGGCGGGGGATGAGCAGGATCCATCCCGCCGTTGCAGCGCTGATGTGGTGAGCTTCGGTAAGATAGAAGGGAAAAAATCCCATCGTGATACCCACATAAATGGCGATGCCAATTTCACCTGTGCCCCAGGCTATTTTGTGCTTGAACTTGAGAGTTCTCATGGCGGGGCTACAAAGGTTGTTCTGGACGTTGATGCAGAGACTTCCAGAGGCCCTTCCTTGTGTACCCAGCCTTCGGGTGCGCGTATATGTCCGCAAGTATTTTCCGGTGCCACAACCAGCAAAGTGAACTGATCGCCGTCACGTTCCCAGCTCACCTCAATGTTGCCGTGAATAGTCGGGTAGCTGCCGCGTGCCCAGGTAATGTCACAGAGTCTCGGGTATACCTCAAAAATGGAAAAGCCTGCTGTGATTGGCTGCACACCCAGGATGTGCGCTGAAAACTGATAACTCGGCGTGGCGGAAAAAGCATGACAAAGGCTGGTGGTGGGTTCGAAGCTCTCCCACAGTGTCTGATTTCCTTCAACCAGCATCGGTGCATAGGCCGAACGGATTTCTTCCAGTGCAAGATCGAATCGACCACCAAGGGTCAGTGCCTGGTAAACAAAATGTGCAAAAAAAGAATTTGCTTTCACTACATCTGTTTTGGGGTCGAAGGGACCCTCGCCTTTGGTGACCGGAGGCACTTCCGTGAGCTTTACCCGGCCGGTTTGGGTGAAGGCATTGAGCATATCGTCCCAGCGCTTCTCAGGTGCGATGGCAAAGTAGATCATCAGCGCGTTGCTTTGTTGTGAATAACGCTCGCCCTGTCTGCCCTCGATAACTTCGTCTACATACAGGCTCCGCTCTGCATTCCAGTGGGTCTTGTTTATAGTACTCCTCAGGCTGTTCGCACGGCTCAAATACCTTTTCGCTGCTCGATGGTTTTCGAGTTTCTCTGCCAGTTCGGCGGTTCTGGTTAGCGCTCCAATATAGAGTGCATTGATTGGGGTCGACTGACCCTGCCGCCCGATATGTGCCCACTCGATAAAGTGCCAGTAAGGCAGATTTTCGAGCAGACCATTGGCGGCTTCGTTACGCTGGAACCAGGCCAGAATTTTCTCCATGACCGGAAATACCTGCTCGGCGATTTCAAGGTCTGCTGTATACAGAACGTAATCGAAGAGCACCATAATCCATTGCAAACTGAAGTCCGGTATTACCACGCTGGTACGTTTGTGGTCTCCGGGAGCGAACATTTGCAGCAAACCATCGGTACGTTGACTTTCAGCGCACTGGATTATGAAATTACGATCCAGTGCCTGCATGCCGGGACCAAAGGTAGCGGTCGCTGCGCGGTAGCGCACCGCGCCGTCTCCCAGCCACTGGCGTTGTTCGCGGCTCGGGCAATCCAGCCAGGCATCCTGTGAGCATTGCAAAACTGTGTTGGCCCCATACTGCCACAAGCGATCAAGGTTTGTGTCCGAGCACTGGAATGCGCCTGTTATTTCGGCTGGATACAGGGAATCCACGCTACCCAGTTTCTCGAGGGTAATGCCGTTAGGTGCATTGCGAACAACGAGTTGCAAATACCTGACGGCGGTCAGCTCAAAGCGCTCGAATCTTTGTTTACCTGGCTTTGCAGTATAGCGAAACAGATGTTTGCCATCCAGTCGAGATTCCTGCGTCAGGCGGTTGGCAGTTGCTGCATTTGAATTGAACTCGTTTGCTATTGTTTCTGCGACTGCTACCTCAATAAGCTCGCCGCCCTGCGCTGTAATTTCGATGTACGGATAGCCACTGCGCAATTCATCAAATTTGAACAGGAAGCTTCTGTCCTGCTCGTCTGTGCGAATTTCCAGAGGAAAGCAGGCAGGTTGCGGTGAATCGTTTATAGGTTCGAAAGTATCAATGTACAGTCGGTTGTAAAGATCCTGCTCGGTGTTGGGGGAGACGGTCTGACTATTTAACAAAGTGGATGGTAGGCGGTCTTTGATTGTCAGCGCGGGAAGTTCGCTTCGGGCAATCAGTGGGAAAGGACGTACGCTTGCGAAGCCTTTTTTTAAATCGTCCGGCCCGCCATCCAGAATCAGAACCTGTGCCTTGTCCCATCGGGAGTCATCGAAGCCAGCCTCAATCCAGCCTTCAGGTTCCTGGTTGGCATCGTAGTCTTCGATAAATCCCAGGCCCCAGCCGATCCGGGGGCTGTCCTGTTTCCAGGATTTCGCTGAAAGACAGCTCCAGGTTTCATCACTCTGCCACCTGGTAATATTGTTGGGCTCGCTGATCTCTGCATCAAACATCAGCCCACCGTCGCCAAAAACACTCTGCCAGTAGTTGGTAGCCCGTTCATACCATGAGATATCCACGCCGTAACTCATGGCAAGAATAGCGATTACGTTTTTGCCTGGGCGGAGCTGACTCGATATATCTACCGCGTCGTAACGGGGATGATCTGTGCCCGAGCGAGCCGGCCCCCGGCTCACCCATTGACCATTGATAAACAACTTGTACCGGCCGTCGGCGAATATTTTTGCCAACGCCTGAGAGGGCTGCTGCTCCAGATAATATTCCCGTCGAAAATACCAGTAGCTGTTTTGCCCGTCATCCCGTTGGTAGGGACCGTCTCTGAGTATGCTCCAGAAATTTCGGCTTGCGTCGATCGCCTGTTCAGGCGTCCAGATGAATTTTGCATTTTTGAGAGTCATAACAAATTAAACCAGAGCTTGATGGAGGTTGCAGCATCTTCGAGCGCCTTGCGACCCAGCGTGACTTCACGGGCCAGAACGGTGAAGCCGTGGATTGTTCCAGGGTAGCTTATACAGGAAGTTTCCACCCCGGCGGACTCCAGATGCTCGGCGAGCAGCAGATTGTCGTCCCGTAATACATCCAGTTCTGCGATGGCGATAAACACTGGCGGAAGCTGATCAAAATTTGCTTCGAGCAAATTTACCAGGGGGTTTGTCAGCTGGGCATCTTCAGTCAGATACCTGGATAGAAAGAATGCCATCCCGGGGGAGCCCGCCTGGTAACGCGCATCATTGAATAGCGTGTAGGATGCGGTATCCTGGCTCGTGCCATATACACCATAGAAATTCGCGATACCCTTAAGCCAGTTATCCTGCTGATCTCTCAGGCTGATCGCCGTGGCCAGGCCCAGATTTGCACCGGCAGAACCACCTCCGATTGCGATCCGCTGGGGGTCCAAACCAAGGTTTAAAGCTTCGCTGCGCAACCAGCGCGTCAATGCGACACAGTCTTCTATGGGCTCGGGAAAGGTGTGTTCCGGTGCCAGTACATAATCCAGTGAGGCGATGGCAAAGCCCCCCTTAAGTGAAAGGTATCGTAACGCCCAGTCTTCCAGATCCAGATCACCAACAATCCATCCCCCACCATGGGCGTATACCAGAAGCGGCAGGAATGTGGAATCGTTTGGGTAGTAAAGGCGAACAGATCGTTCGCCAAAGGCACCTTCAGCCTCTATATCTCTCACGCGAAACAGCTCGGGGCCCTGCTGGTTCCAGTAGGCGTATATTTGTCGTGCGCGGTCACGCGCATCCTGCATGGTTCCGGCTTGTGGACCGGACTGGACAGTGGCGGTATCTGCGCGCAGGTGCTCCAGGGCTTTTGCCATTTCCTTATCAAGTTCATGCATCGGTAAAACCTCCAGCAACCGCCGCACGCCATTGTTGCTGATAGGCCGGCATGCCTGTAATGGTGGTATTTACTTCAATTGAATCGTTGGGGACCCTGCTCTGACCTGTGCCAATGTTCACGATTGAAACAGCGCCGGCCAGAGTACCGCTTTTTTCGCTGGATGTAAGTACCGGGGCGCGCAGGCTGGCCAGCGCAGCCAGAAATACGGGATCTGTTATAAATCTTCCTTCTACGTACAAAGGTCCAGATGCCTGAATAAGCTCCAGGCAATAATCTGTGACCATTGCACAATACAGCGAAGCGAGACTGGCGCGTTCCCGACCGGTAGAGCCTTCCGGCAGGCTTCCCATATGCCCGGAAAACGGCCCCCCCTGTTTGCAAAAAGCAGGCAATACCAAGCGCTGGTGTTTGACCAGATCACCGGCAATTTCGAGGCTGGGTGTCGAGCTGTTTTTGCCACGTATCTCAGCAAACTCCCGCCCCCCCATAAACCGTGCACACGGTATCGCATTGCCAAATATGTCCACGTTTGAAAGTGTGTCTCTTTCCGGGTCCAGTTCTGGAGTCACCCCGTTCGCCATACAGATAACCCAGGTGCCCGTCGACACAACGCTAAACTTACCTCTGCTACCAACAAAACGTGCAAATGATGCGTTGCTGTCGTGCACCCCGCAATAAACTGCGCAATCGGGTGGTAGACCGGTTGCGGCGGCCACATCGGGTGCTATTTTTGCGAGCACGTCCCAGGCATTGTGCATTGGCGGCATCTTTTCACACACACCAATATTCTCTGCCAACCCGGAATAGCTGCGTTGGGCCGGTTGCCAGAGGTCTGTGTGGCTGCCGAGCGAGGTGACTTCTGTAGCGGCGACTCCGCACAAGCGCCAGGCCCAATATTGCGGGTAGAGCAAAATATGCCGGGCAGCGGACCAGTCTTTCGGATGCTTTTGCTGAATCCAGTACAGCTGGCGCCCAAGATTCAGACCATGCGGCAAGTTGGGGGAATGAGACGCCTGAAAATCCGACCGTAGCCGATTGTAGGCGGCATCTATTTCACTTAAATCCGTTTCATAATCAAGAATTGGACGGACAAGTCCCCGATCATCTATCAGCGCTGCTGCGGCACCGTGAGCGACCGGAAAAACAGCGCTGATCGCGTGCTTCAGGGTCAGTTGTCTGAGCGCCTGCAACATCCAGATCCAGATACCCTCAGCGTCGAGGCAGGTACCGCTCGAAGAGGTCTCTGTGGAAACTTCTTCGAGTAGGTTGCCCCTCGGGTCTGCCACGAGAATCTTGCTTCGTGTTTTACCAATATCAATGACCGCCAGTGCCTGCAAAATGTTACAGCCTAAAAACTGATGATTTATATTGATCGAATTCCTTCTAATTTGCACGTGATGATTTTGATAGCTATTTCTGTCATTTTTCCTCGATTCAGAACAATACATATGATCGTTAATGATTTATTATGATTGAATTTTCTGAGCCGTACTTGCATACTGCTTATCGTCTGATAGATAAATTAACCGGGTCTGCACAGTGTGGTAAATGGAGCCTGGTGAATAAACCAAATACAGAAAGCGCGTCTGGTGCGTTTCCTCGTTAGGGAGGTGGAATGATAGATGAAAATGTTATTGGCGAGGCAAATAAAACTCGCCTGTCGGCACTTGAGTCTGACTACGAACATCTGGGTGAGCGCCTGAATCGGCGCGGGATAGATATTCATCAGATCAAAAATCGGGTTATAACTTTTAATGTTGCCATTCCCACCTGGGGCGTGGGCACTGGTGGTACACGCTTTGCACGTTTTCCAAATCCGGGTGACCCAAGAAACATCGATGAAAAGCTTGAAGACTGTAGTGTCATTCAACAGCTGTCCAGAACCACCCCGACAATCTCCCCACATTTTCCGTGGGATGAGGTGTCTGATTTCCCTGCGCTGAGGCAACGCGCTATTGAACTGGGGCTTGGATTTGATGCGGTTAACTCCAACACGTTTGAAGATCAGCCCGGACAACTTTCGTACAAGTTTGGCAGCCTCGCGCATACCGATGCAGCTGTACGGGCGCAAGCTGTCAAGCATAATCTGGAGTGTATCGACAAAGGCATTGTGCTTGGCTCCAGTGCGATTACGGTCTGGGTTGGCGACGGAACCAATTTTCCCGGGCAGCAGAGCATGACCGCAAGTCTGGAACGCTACCTTGATAGTATGCGGGTAATATACGCAGCAGTTCCTGACGACTGGCAGCTGTATATTGAACACAAACTCTATGAGCCCGCTTTTTATTCTACGGTGATACAGGATTGGGGGAGCAACTACCTGTGTGCAACTGAATTGGGCGATAAAGCCAAGTGTCTAGTAGACCTGGGGCACCATGCGCCCTCTGTGAATATTGAAATGATTGTGGCCCGGTTAATCCAGTTTAAAAAACTCGGCGGTTTCCACTTTAATGACAGTAAATATGGAGACGATGATCTGGATTCGGGTAGCATACAGCCGTTCCAGCTTTTTCTGGTGTTTAATGAACTTGTTGATGCCGAGTACCGACAGGCACCGGGATTCGCGCCCGCGTATATGCTGGACCAGTCTCACAATGTCACCGACCCGGTAGAAAGCCTGATGAACAGTGCCGGTGCATTGCAGAAGGCCTATTGTCAGGCCCTGCTGGTAAATCGGGCGGAGCTGGCCGGATTGCAGGAGTCAAACGATGTAATTATGGCGCATAATGCGCTTAAGCTTGCTTATGAGACAGAAGTCGCGCCTATTGTTGCAATGGCCCGCTATGAGAGCGATGGGGCTATTGACCCGATAGCTGCCTTTCGCACATCAGGTTATCGGGCGGCCAAATCCAGTGAACGACCCCAGGACAAACACTCAGGCTCCGGAATAATCTAGCACGACCACGACCATGCACAAGCACGAACGTCATCAGCTCATTCTTCAGCAGGTTGCCCGGCGCGGTTTTGTTCGCATGGACACATTGCAGTCAAAAACAGGCGCTTCCCTGCCAACCGTGCGCCGGGATGTAAATGAGCTGGCCAGGCTTGGTGAACTTGAGCACTGTCATGGCGGAGTGCGGAAAATACCTGCAAAACAATTAAGGGGCGTGGCTTTCGAATACGGAAGCACGGTTCACCAGAAAGAGAAACGTGCTATCGCACGTGCAGCTGCCGCGATGTGCAGCGATGGTGAGTCGATTATCATTAATGGCGGCACCACTACCTTTCAGATGGTTAATTTTTTGCAGACCTTGCGCCTGGATGTGTTAACGAACTCGTTACCCATTGCCAACTTTCTCTTCGAACACAGCGTCTCCCGCTTACACATTCCCGGTGGAGAGATTTATCGGGATCAACATCTGATATTGAGTCCCTTTGAAGACGATACGATTAAAAATTTTAATGCAACACGTATGTTTATCGGTGCCCAGGCGGTGTCGAAGAAAGGCGTGCTGGAAGTTGATCCACGGCTTATTCAGTCGGAATTGAAATTGATGGGCCAGGCCGACGAATTGGTACTTTGTGTGGACAGCAAAAAGTTTAACCTTGGCGGTAGTTTGATCTTGGCGCCTGTAGAAAGGTTTGATACCGTCATTACTGATACGGGCATTCACCAAGCTGATTTACGCTTTCTAAAAGACAAGGGCATAAAGGTTATTCTTGCCCCCGTCGAGTAGCCGAACGCGGACCATTATTTCTTCCTGGTACGCGTTACGACAGGTCAACCCAAATTCTGAGGCCGATGATGCAGGTGGTTTTAGCGATTCTAGAACTTATCGTAACATCGAACGAGCACGCCCAATTACAAGTCTTTTGGTGCGCCAATTGGCGAATTGCAAAGGCAGACAGATTCGGGTTTCTATGGGGAAGACAATATTACTGCTGGTATCTGGGAACATCGCAAGCACATAAAAAAGTGTCAGTTCGATACCCCTCAACTATCACCCTTAAACTGTCCTGCTTTAGCCAGTGCTATGGCCTCGACAGAAAGTATGTCTGCATAACCCTGGGAACTTTCGGGGTTAAGCCCATCGCTTGCTTCCATGGAAGAATCCGCATAGATGCCTGTAAAAGTCGCCTGCAGCACCTGCTGCAAGCCAGCACGTAGTAGTAAGCGCCAGCAGAATGTGCTTCAAAAATTGCCCACAATCTGGATGAAGTATCTCACCGAGTCCGACAAATTACTCTTTTAGCAAAGAATTCGGCTGGTTTTTTTAAAAAAGTATTGCCGCCATAACAAATGTTAGACAGTACCAGACTACGGGCAACGGCGATTGCGGCTGAATGCAGAGGTTTCTGAACAGTTGTAAAATAGGACGACAGAACTACGTTCAATCCATTGAACAAATATACCGAATAAAGTCTTGTGCTATTGCCTTGGCATGAATTTCACTATCTTTGAGAAATATCAAAGCCGCCTAAGATAACTGTTACTGTTTACGTATAAAACGAATTCCTATTAGAGAAGAATTTCTCTCGTTCCAAATTCTGAACATTCCACTCAAACCAACAAAAATGATAAAAAGCGGCATCCACTCATGTGTAGTGGCCATATTACAGTTGTTGTTTGGGAAATAACGGCTATTTCTAGGTGTCCACTATATTTGTTATCTCCCCACGCACCCCAAAATTTTTGATTCCTAAATATTTCTCTATTTGCTGTTCAATAAATAGAGCCTGCTCGCTTTTATCAACATTCATTAAAGTTACATCATCTTCATCAAGACTAACAATATGAAGATCATAACTTGAACTTCGATTACTTGAAGTTGAAGTTGAAATCACTTCTTTTGTATAAAGTTGTTTTATATTTTTTGTTTCTAGTCTTTTATTGCCAAACCATGGCAGCGGTCTGTTTTTTACTTCAATTGCATTTTCGCTCACAAAGATATGGGTTTTATTAAGCCAGGTTGTCAACATGTAATACAAAATCCCCGTCACAGAGATTGCGCTAATCCATGGAAGTAATTTGATCATTAAGGGAGAGCCTGTCATGGTCATACTTCCTGAAAAGAACAACATGTAAGAAGTTCCAATAACAAAAACTGCAATCAACGTTGCTGTAACTGTTTTCACGCCAAACCAACTTAAAGTCATATGCATGTAGTCATCGTATAGATTTAAGGTGAGTTTATTGGGTAAATCCAACTCAGTAATTTTGTTTGTAAATGTCTGATCGTCTTGTTCACCATTTTGTGAGTTGTCCTTCTCAGCTATTACGTTACTTGAATCCGGCCTTTCTTTTAAAAACAATGATTTGCGTGGTGGTACGCCATTCGCATCGACATTTATTTTCATTTTCTTTGTCATCCAAACTAGAGTTCCGCCAAATAGCCATAAAAACATGGGAATGTAAAATATACTTTTGGCAGAATTTATTTGTATCGTTGAATAATCATCTGAGTTGTAATTAATATTAACGCGCGAACCAACAGGATAGTTAAGTGATGATGAAGCATAGCTTGTCGGAGCGATATGTTGCTTTCCGTTTCTATCTGTAAATGAGAAAGTTGGCGTATAAGAGATGTCTCTGTTATTCGCACCACTTCGGTGGGTTTCAACAGATAAAACTTCGCCCGTCGTATTTGTACCACTTTGCAATGAATAATAAGTATACGCCGCAATAATAACGCCTATAGCAACTAATGCCACCCCTACCATTCTGAAAATTAGAATTGATTGATAGGTTTTTTTTAGTTCCTTTTCTTGATGTTTTTTACTGTTTGTACTAACGACGGACTGTTCTACTTTTTCTTGTTTAGTTATTACAGTCTCAGTGACAGCTTCTGAAAATTTTTGTTCCTCTATTTCGACAAAAACTTCTTTAAATACGGAATAGAAAGCACCAAATAAAACAGGAATTAAAACTAACAAACCCAACCCAACAGGTATGATTGAGACAATGGTTAGTAAAACAATCATCCCAAAGAATACGAGAAAAGGAACGAAATTTGCCAATATGACATAGAGACTATTTTTTAGTGCAGGAATTGCAGATTCTTTATTAATTGCAATCAATGGAATGCCAAAAAATAGTGCACACGACCAAATTAATGAAACAATCGATGTGAATATACTACCTTCTGAAACTTCTTTGTACACATCGCTAGTACCTACTGCTTTTGCAGAATCCTGCTTGATCGCATACTCAGTTCCTGTTAAATATTGAAGTACAAGTGTTAACGTTACAACTGCCATACCAATTAAACCAACTGTTAACAATTCTTTCAAAATCAATTTATTTTTAAAAACAGAAAACAAATTTTCAAGCCCTATCGGCTCATCTTTACTATTCTTGTCGAATGCGATAAAAATCCCACCAGCCAACACAGGAAATAGTAAAACAACTACAAATTGACCAATAAAGAAACTATTAGCCACGATGATAAAAATATTGAAAATTAGTATCATAAAAATCCACGTTAGTGGCTTCTTTTTAAATAACCTCCAGCCATTAATTAACCAGTTCTTAGCTTGAAAAGCATGGTTAACTTTTTGATACTTAATCATTTTTGTAGTTACCTTATTAATGTGTAATTATTGTATGCGCATGTTTGATGTTGGATGAACGCACCGATTGTGAGTATGTTTCTATAATCGATGATTTCTTGTTTCCCTTTAAGCAAGACCCCAAATACTCCTCTGTCTTTAACTACAAGTTGCGGTAATTTTGATTGGAACTAGCTCCTGTATTAACTTTTTATTTTCTTTCCTAATACTGTTGGCCTTACCCTCAAAAATAAGTTTATTATCCTTAAAACTCTCAAATGACATTTTTCCTCGGTAGTCTGTTCCACCTTTTGAAATGCCTCCATCAATTTGTAACTTATATCCTGTCTTTTCTGTCTTATTGCCCATAGCTGAAAAGCGAGGCCCGGTTTCTTTACTTTTTCTTGATTGTTGTGTTGAAAGAATGAAAGCCTCATGGGTTTTCCCATCATCGATATTTTTTGCGCTGTAGCATTTCTTTAAGGTCAAGGTATAGGTTTTGTTATCAACGATTATGATTGCCTCACCTTTTATTTGGTTTGTTGTGCTATCGGCTCCCACAGAAAGTGCTATGAAAAGGGAAATAAATAGTACTAAATAATTAATAATTCTCATCAAATTTCCTTGTTAGTAGTGTCCTGACCAAAATTATCTGCAAGCTTGATAAACAAGAATTTGTAAATGAAATTGATCCTGGTTGTTAGGCAATTAAACGCACTGGACCAGCATCCACTCCATTATCATCCCAGCTGGGTGCGGCCAAAATATAAAATTCACTAGTATCAGAACTAAACGAAACGGCGCCAAATAAATCTCCATCAGATATACCAGCATCGTTTGCAGTACCGAATATAGTATCGCCAATTTGATCACCAGTTCCACCATTCATTAACTGTACCGAGCCTGTTCTAGACATAATTACTGTTTGTCAATGCGGTGACAAGCTCACCAACATTGTCATTTTGCGTATTACTAGCCAATAATGAAGTGGTTTGGGTATAATTCTCCTGTGGAAAGGTTTTTTTTAGCCTTAAACACGAGTGGGCGGGTGATGAGTTATACCTAACTCGTCAGGCTACAATTGCAGATGTGAGAGAATATGTGGCGGTGTATTACAACGGAGTACGACTGCACTCTACAGTGTGTAACAATACGCCGATGGAATACGAAAATTCTCTTAAAAAAGTGGCCGGAAACAGTTGTCCACGACACTGGGGTGAAGTGGACACAACACTCTTGCACGAGGCCGTATTAAACCAGGACGATCTTGATCAGAAAAAAATGGAAAGAACTGTCAATGTTTCGATGAATATTCGTAATGCCATACACGGCCTCGAAGTATGGCCGTACTAATAAGAAGGGGCTCTTAAGAAGGAATTGGGGGCCGCACAAGGTGGTCAGGAAGTTTAGCCAATTCATCTTCCAGAATCAGGATTTAATCTGCCAGCTCCGTTTCATAGCGCTTCCAGGAGTTCACTGACCTATTGTAGATCGGTTGACGCACTTGTTCAGAGCTTGCCGTTTTAACCGCACGCTCTGTTTCGTAGAAACGTAAAATCTGGTCCTCCCACTCAAGTTCACAATGTTTATACTGGTTCACTTAACCCAGTTCTCAAGGCGCAACCCTGGAACACGCTTAAACTCCCGCACATTGTTACTGACCAGTATCAGTCCCAGTGAACGCGCGTGACCCGCTATCATTTGATCGTAAGGGCCGATCGGTTTACCTGCCTTTGCCAATTCCGCCCGAATCTGGCCGGTATGTTGTGCCGCTACAGAGTTATAATCCAATAAGGTTAAGCGCGCGGAAAAGCTCTCTATATTCTGGATATTCTTTTCGGGATTGCTCGATTTCTCCGCTCCGTAAAGCAGTTCCATAAGCGTTACCGAAGAGATACACAACTGCGCTTCCCGAGTATTAAACGCATCCCTCACCTTCATAGGTCTGTTCTTCATCGTGTATATAACGATATT